>Ga0224522_1000056_pt1 | contig 63939 bp, 57 predicted proteins | sample CFST25metaG_FD_182733 | JGI IMG/M metagenome (GOLD analysis project Ga0224522, IMG submission 182733) | Peat soil microbial communities from Stordalen Mire, Sweden - C.F.S.T25 | ecosystem: Environmental > Terrestrial > Soil > Wetlands > Peat | place: Sweden: Norrbotten County, Stordalen Mire...
TATAATAACCTGGTAGTTGATTTTAGGGGACTTGTGATAATGAAAAAACTGGGTTATCCTGTTATATTCGATGCGACACATTCTGTTCAGATGCCATCAAAAGAAAACGGAGTTAGCGGAGGGAATCCCGAATTCATCGCTCCTCTTGCCCGTGCCGCAATGGCTGTTGGAGTAGACGGTATATTTATAGAGACTCATCCGAATCCATCCAAAGCATTAAGCGACGGAAGCAATATGCTGAAGCTGGATAAAATTGAAGAACTTTTAAAGGAGTTGTTGAGAATTTCAAAGATATAAAAATTAAATCACCATGAAAAAACCACTCTTTACTTTTGTAATTTTTTTACTGGTAATTTGCAATTCGTATTCATTTGAATACAAATATTGCAGAGCCGATACGACATATGATATGCTAAGTTTTTATACTTTGACTAAAGATACAGTTCTTTATAGAAAAACAGGGAAAGATATACCCGTATACGAATTCTACCTGGAAAGAAAAAACAATACAGATGAATGGGATGCGATTAAAAGCATAACGATAAAGGATTCGGCAACAGGAAAAATTATACAGGTACTTGATTCACAAAAGGATTCCCTTTTTATAGTTAATATGGAATTCAATGATTATAATTTCGACGGATATACGGATATGTACCTTTATGATGCATGTGCAGTATTGGGGAATTGTTTCGGGAAAGTATTTTTATTCGACCCGAAAAAGAAAATTTTCGTCCGGGAAAAAATATTCGAAGAGATGACAACTGTCTGTATCGATGATGCGAAAAAAGAAGTCTATTCCTTTAACCAATGTTGCGGCGGGAATGAATCGGATTCAAGGATTTACAGGTACATAAACGGAAAGCTCACAATTCAAAAGCAAGTAAGCAAAACCTATAGCGATATACAGGCAAAATATATCTATACCGTAAAAGAGTTCAACAATATGGGCAAGGTAAAGACAACCAAAGTTATCAAATCCGAAGACCCGGAACTGGATTTGTAAAATCGAAAAAATCGAGATTATTAACCATTACAGTATTTTAACATAAGAAATACGTGTTGATTTTTCTTTTTTATCATAATATTATTAATGTGGAATAATCGCAATATTGTTTTATTTGAAAAAAAGAGAACTTATCATGGCATTATGATAATTCCTAAAAGCCATATCGTTACACTATAATCTTCAATTATCTTTAAGTAATTCGGCAGCAGACATAAGGGGAAAAACAGAAGCTTCCGGAATTTGAAAAGGAGGTAATCATTATGAAATTTATTTAATTGGATTTATCCTGTAATTACAATTTATTCGATTGTAAATGCAGGGTAAATACTATTTTTAAATAAAGATTTTTTATAACTAGGAGGAAGTAGTTATACAATGAAGCCGGATTTTACGAGATCTAATGAAATGCTGTCAAATATTCCAGCGGAGTATATTTTTATAGAATAGAAACAAGCAAATTTTCGGATATTGAGAAAATGATTTTAATAAAATAAATATGAACCGGACATATTAATTAACAATATATCCGGTTTATTAAATTTATTTTTTCAAATCGAATCCGTTCTTTAATCCTTTGTCCGTTGCTTTCACGCCTTCGGACATCCAAACGGGCATTGGAGCGCCTTTCAGGTAATAATCAAAAAACTGCATCATACGTTTTGAAAGATCAACTCTGTTTGGCCATTTCATTAAATTGTGTTCATCACCGTTATATGTAAGCATCCATACAGGTTTATCCAATCTTCTTAATGCCGTAAAAAGTTCGATTCCCTGTTCGTGGGGAACTGCACCGTCGTTATCATTTGACATAATCAAAAGAGGTGTCTCGACTTTATCGGCAAAGAACAAAGGTGAGTTTTCAATATATAAATCCAATCCGTTCCATAAAGTTTTTCCGATTCTGCTCTGGTCCTGTTCATACTGAAATTGTCTTACCATACCTGATTCCCAGCGTATTCCGCCGTATGCACTTGTCATATTTGCAACAGGCGCACCGGCCATTGCGGCTTTAAATAAATTCGTACGGGTTACCATATAAGCGACCTGGTATCCGCCCCAGCTCTGTCCCTGCAAAGCCATATTAAATTTATCTATATATCCTTTTTCTATTAATGCATACGTTCCGCTCATAATTGCATTATAACCGCTTTTTCCGGGATAGCCGATTTTATATGTAATATCCGGAATAAAAATTACATACCCGTTGCTATTGTATAGAGGAAAATTAATTACAGACCTGCTTGGATTGGGAATATAATGTGCGTGAATCCTGTCAGTATATTTTTCATAAAAATATGTAATCATCGGATATTGCTTGTTCGGGTCAAAGTTTTCAGGTTTATACAGAAGTCCTTTTTGTTCAACTCCCGAAGAATCTTTCCATTTGAATAATTCGACTGTACCCCACAAATATTTTGATTGCTGCGGATTAGCATCTGAAATTTTTGCCTGGATTGAAAAATCTGTATTGGCTGTCCACAAATCCGGAAAATCAGTATAAGAAAATCTGTACCATATTAATCTGTCTGCTTTTTTTGATTTAATGGGTTCGGTATATCCGTAATCCGCCATAACAAGTTCTTTCAGAGAATTATCCGAATTAAGATTAAGAGAATAAAATCCTTCAAAAGTTGTGTTTTCATTTTGAGCTTTCAATAAAATATTATCGGGAATACAAACTGAATCTTCATTGAGTTTTACATATCTGAATATTGTTTTCGCATCTCTCCCTATTTTTGTAATGTTGACAGGTGTTGTTTCATTTTTCGGATTTACTTTCCACAAATCATACCTGTCATAAATCAATACCGATTCATCATTCTTTGTCCAGCCTGCAATGCCGTACTGCTCGGGGTCTCTTGGCAGGTCGAATTCTTCATCATAAAATTTTGCCGGAATGGTTTTTGTAAGAATATATTCCCTGTTATCTTTAAGCGAATATGAATGATATGTACTGTCTTTTGGTTCGTAGTATAATAAAAAATTTCCGAACGGTGAAAAATCAGCATAATATTTCAGTTTTTCTTTTAATAATGTTCTTTCACCTGTTTCGAGATTGACCGAGTAATAATCCCTAAATGTTGCGTCTTCCCAGGAAGTCAGTTTCTGGTATGGTTTATCCGATGTACCGTATGCAATCTTTCCGTTACCTTTATTTAAAATTTTAACATCCTGCATTGTGGTATCGGCAAGTTGAATTATTTTGTCTTGACCGATATCATACAGGGCAAGATATGTTCTTCTCTTTTCTTTCTCGACATCGTGAACCTGCTGGGTCTGCAGCTGAGCATCATTCCAATTCCAGATATCTACTTTGCATTTTTCCTCATCGAGAAGCGAGTCCTTTGGTTCGGGCATTACTTTGGGTGCAGTCTGGAAAAACAATTTAGTCCCGTCTTCCGAAAAATACATTGATTCATTAGTGCTTAATTCCCATCCGTCCGAGATTCCGAGTGTTGATGTATCTGCAATAAGCTTAACAGAATTAGTTTTTATATCCAGATAGTATAAACCATATCTTTTAACTGAGTTTGTATCTTTTGTATGCAAAAATGCAATTTGTTCACCTTTATCATCGACGGTTAGTTTTTTAATGGTGCCTGTTTGCCGGAATAATATTGAAGAAACTTCTTTGTCAACGTCAAAAATACCTACCGATAAAGAATCCTGCTTTTTGTTTTTAATTTTAGAAATAAATCCCAGAATCTTTCCGTTTTTAGAGAAAACACACTCATTAACATCTTTATACCTGTAACTTTTATTTTTTACCGGGTTAACAATGTTCAAATGTGAATAAATAGTCGAATCTTTTTTGTTAACCGTATCTTTTGTTTCATTTAAAAAAGAAAACCAGCTCTCATTTTCTTTCGGAACTAAAAATGAAGTGAGCTCTGGATATTTAGAAATTCTGTTATTAAAAAATATTCCCAGTGAATCTTTCGGCATCTGATCTTTCTTTTTTTTCTTTAACTTTAATTCTCTGGTTATTTTATCCTGAGGTTTTATTTTAAATGCTATAAAATCGGAGTTCGGAGAAAACACGGCTTCATATCCCCGGGATACCGAATCCTTCGTATTATTTTCGGTATTATAAATATAAAGCCACCCGTCGCCTTTTTGCGGATTCACTTCGAATGTAATCCATTTACCGTCGTTCGAAACTTTAGATTTTTCGAGCCTTTTCCAGCTTTCGTAAACATCATGTGTCAGCGGTATTTTTGAAGAATCCTGTGCAAATAAATAAAAAGCGGAAAGTAAAAAGTAAAAAGCAAGGAATATTTTTTTCATATATATAATTAGAAATTTAGTTAAAATATTTACATTATATTAAATAGTATATTCAATATTTTATACATCCATTATTATGTAAATCTAATCAATGTAAATGGATTCCGGATAAGAGCATTCTGGAATGACAGGAAGGGGGGTAAATAGTATATTCAATATTTTATCCGTTTTAAATAATCATAAATTTATTGCTTTTTACTTTTTATATTAAGTTTTATTTTGACTAATAGTATAAAGATTATGTCAAACTTAAAAATAACATTAATTCAGACTACTCTTTACTGGGAAGATATAGATAAAAACATTAAAATGTTTTCTCAAAAACTTGATAAAGTAAAAGAGAAAACAGATTTAATTATTTTACCTGAAATGTTCTCAACAGGTTTTACAATGAACGCAAGAAAGCTTGCTGAAGGCATGAATGGAAAAGCGGTCGTGTTTATGAAACATTTTTCTGAAAAACTGAATTCATATATATGCGGAAGTGTAATAATTAAATCGGGAAAGAAATTTTACAATCGTTTAATAGTCTGCTCGCCAGAGGGTAAAACACAATATTATGACAAGAGGCATTTGTTCAGCATAGGAAAGGAAAATTCAGTTTACACTGAAGGTAAAAAGCATTTAATAATTAATATTAAGGGATGGAGGGTTGCTTTTTTCATTTGTTATGATTTGCGTTTTCCGGTCTGGTGCAGGAATAAGAATAATTATGATGCAGCGGTGTTTTCGGCAAACTGGCCGATGGAAAGAAACTATTACTGGAAGAATTTATTACTTGCAAGGGCTATAGAAAATCAATGTTATGTAGCAGGGGTCAACGGAATCGGCAAAGACGGGAAAGGATATGCGCTTTCAGGTGATTCAGCAATAATCAACCCGTTGGGGAAATATATACTCGAAGCGAAAGTAAAAAATGGAATATTCAGTGCCCAACTTGACAGAAAAATACTAGATAATTTCAGAAAGAAATTTCCGGTTTACAAGGATGCGGATAAGTTTAAAATAATTTTATGAGAAAATTTTTTTATACGATTTTCATTTTTCTTTTTTCTTTAAGCGTTTATGCTCAAAGCAATAACATTACCCGAGTTAGTACAAAGTTTTCAGGGAAAGATGCGTGGAAAGAATGGTGGGTGGATGTAAACGGTTCCAGCGGCACAATAAAAACAGTATTTTCCGGAGATGATGCATGGACTTCCTGGGAAGTCGACTTGCCAAATAACAGCTATGGCTCTATTAAAACAGTGTTATTGGGAGATAATGCATGGAAATACTGGAGATTCGAATTCGATGATTGCTACGGGTATTTAAGAACAGTATATAACGGAGATGATGCCTGGAAAGAATGGGAAGTAATCGATGAAACAGGTTTTACAACATTAAAAATATCCACTGTTTATTCCGGTGATAATGCGTGGAAATACTGGAGGATATATAATTTCGGCGGCAATATGAATGTAAGTACTACATTTTCAGGTGATGATGCATGGAAAAGCTGGTCCATAAACGATTATATAAAAAACACTAAAGCAGGGTATAAGATAGCAGCTATTTTTGCATGTGTTTTTACAGGTTACAAATATGCAAGTACTGTTGAAAAAAAAGAAAATTGAAGTTCATAAAATAAATCATACTATATGCACATTATTGACTGGTCTATTGTTGTTGTTTACTTCATAATAAATATTCTCATAGGACTTTATTATTACAAGAAAGCAAGCGGTAATGCGGAAAACTTTTTTCTCTCAGGGCGGAAACTTACCTGGTGGCTAGCAGGTTTATCTATGGTGGCAACTACATTTGCTGCTGATACACCGCTTGCTGTAACCGAGCTAGTCGGACAGAGCGGTATTGCAGGCAACTGGCTTTGGTGGAATATGATGATAGGAGGAATGTTAACGGTTTTTTTCTTTGCCAGACTGTGGAGGAGAGCGCATATTTTGACCGATGTCGAGTTCATTGAACTCAGATATTCGGGTAAAGCTGCATCATTTCTCAGGGGTTTCAAAGCAATTTATCTCGGAATTTTTATGAACTGCATTATCATGGGTTGGGTGAATCTGGCTCTCGGAAAAATATTAAAAGGAATGTTTCCGGGACAGATTAGTGATGCAAATGTAATGTTTTTTATACTGGCGATTATGATTGTTACTGCAATAATTTCCGCAATGTCGGGTTTATGGGGTGTTGCAGTGACGGATTCATTTCAGTTTATAATAAAAATGACAGGTTGTATAATTCTTGCAATATTAGTCGTGAACTCTCCGCAAATCGGAGGTGTTTCAGGATTACAGGCAAAGCTTCCGGAATGGGCTTTGAAATTTACTCCCCAGATTGGAAGTGTAAATACTATAGGCGAAACCGGTGGAATATTCATGATGACGATTTCGACCTTTTTAGCATATATTGGAGTTCAATGGTGGGCAAGCTGGTATCCAGGTGCCGAGCCAGGTGGCGGGGGCTATGTAGCACAAAGAATGATGTCCGCCAAAAATGAGAAACACTCACTACTTGCAACATTATTCTTTCAAGTTGCCCACTATTGTTTACGTCCCTGGCCATGGATAATCGTGGCTCTTTCCGCAATTGTACTTTATCCTGACCTTCCAACTGCAGACAAAGGTCTCGGCTATGTAAAAGCTATGAACGATTTTCTGCCCGTCGGTTTAAAAGGATTATTACTTGCGACATTTTTTGCTGCATCGATGTCAACTATAGCAACGCATTTAAACTGGGGAACATCTTATTTCATAAATGATTTTTACAAAAGGTTTTTAAAACCGAATGAAACCGATAAACATTATGTTGCCGCATCAAGGTTAATGACGGTTGTATTTATGATTGTAGCTGTTTTAATTACGAATTTTATGACAACGATCTCCGGAGTCTGGGCATTTGTAATAGAATGTGGTGCCGGACTAGGACTTGTTTTAATTTTAAGATGGTTCTGGTGGAGAGTAAATGCAATCAGCGAAATTGTTGCAACAATGACTCCTTTTGTTGTTTACGGCGTATTACATTTTGGAAATTTCAGTGTTAAGTTTCCGCAGACATTATATATTATAGTACCGATAACAACTCTTGCCTGGATTATTACTTCATTTGTTACTAAACCTACTAAAGAAGAAACATTGCTTAATTTTTATAAGCGTGTTCATCCGGGCGGATTCGGCTGGAAGAAAATTGCCGCAAAACTTCCCGAAGTTAAGCCAGATAAGGGTTATGGAGTACTATTCCTTGACTGGGGACTTGGTGTTATATTACTTTATTCATTCTTATTTGGTATTGGAAAATTAATATTTGGAGATTATTTATTAGGAATTATTTTTATAACAACAGGTTTGATTTGCGGTGCAATAATTTTAAAGCACGTCAGTTATCTTGGCTGGGATGAAAAGTTTGAATAATAAGTAATAATTTGGATTTTTCTTTTCATTTGTTTTTTTTTAACAGATCTCAATAACTCAATATAATTTAATGGCGAAAACTTTAAAATCAATAAAGGAAGCAATAAAACCCGAAAAGATTCAAACAACCTATTTCGTCGGAATTTTCCTAATTTCCTTAGCTACCCTGCTTCTTGAATTTTCAATGACAAGAGTTCTTTCTGTATCGTTGTGGTATCATTTTGCGTTTATGATTATCAGTGTTGCATTGCTTGGTTTCGGAGTCAGCGGAGTTGTACTTACGATAAGTAAGAAAATCAGTGCAATAAAAACCGAAAAATTGCTGACAATATTATCGATGTGTTTTGGAGTGAGCGTGATTGCATGTTTTCTAATTATTAATCTGATTCCTTTCGATCCTTTTAGTCTTTTAACGGATTCACTACAGTTTATATATTTGCCGATTTACTATTTATTGATTACGATTCCTTTTTTCTTCTCCGGATTAATTATTTCAGTATTACTTACAAAATTCAAAAGTGAAGTTTCAAAGCTGTATTTTTACGATTTGCTTGGTGCCGGTTTATCCTGTTTTGCATTTGTTTTACTGATGCCGGAATTCGGCGGGAACGGGATAATGCCGTTTATTGCGGCATTCGGATTCCTCGCATCAATAGTATTCGGATTTAAAAATAACAAAACATATGCTACAGCGGCATTTGTTTTGATGGCAATAGGTTTCACCTTTTTAATCGATAAAGATGAAAGGCTTCCAATCAGTGTTACAGAAAATAAAATTTACGGAAATTACATTGCATCGAGACCCGATTTAAAAATTTTTTCGGGATGGAATACGATTTCAAAAATAGATGTGATGAAAGAAGAAGAACCCTCGCCTGACGGATATGATGTTCAGCTTGCGATAATAGATGAAGGAAATGCTTCCACAAATATTCCGAATGTAAAAAGGCTTCCTCCTCAAACAAAACCTGCCGATGCTTCGAATCTTGCATTTGCCTGCGGTAAAGATTCTATTGACAGGGTGTTTATAATAGGTTCAGGAGGCGGAGGAGAAGTTCTTGTAAGTTTATATCACAATGCAAATGAAGTTATCGGAGTTGAGATTAACGGGCTGTTGAATGATTTGATAAGCAATAAACTTGTTTACTGGACAGGACAGTTAATAAAAAACAATAATAACGTGAAGATAATAACAGATGATGCACGCTCGGTAATAAGAAGCGATAAGACTCTGAATGATGTGATTATATCTGCACATACGATTTCCTCATCTGCCGTATCCAGCGGAGCAATGAGCATGGTTGAAAATTATATAATGACCAAAGAAGCAGTTAAAGATTATATTAAGCATATAAAAAGTGATGGAGTTATCTATATCTCCAGACCTGAAACGCAGGTGCCGAAGCTTATTACAACTTTCAGGATTGCTGATAACGAGCTTAAAATTAAGGATGACAAAAGAAACTTCATAGTATTCAAAAGACCATTAAACGATTTTGAAGAAAGTAAAAGTTTTATGGCTGGAATAATTTACAAGAAAAACGGTTTTAATGATTTTGAAGTTATGAATGTAAGGTATGAAGCATCGATGCTGAGCCTGGATATTGAATATGACCCTCTCGGAACCCAGGAGGGAATTTATAAAGATTTGATTGAAACGAACGATATCGAAAGTATGATAAAAGGTAAACCAAATCTTATTCCTGCAACAGATGATAAACCGTTCTTCGATGATAATTTTGGTTTCGGAAATTTCAACTGGACGAACATAAAAGAAACTTTCTCTCAAAATAACAAAGCCATTTTTGCACTCAAAGATAAACCGGTAGCTGAAGTAACACTTGTAGTTATGCTGATTCAGATTGTTGTAATTTCATTTTTATTCCTGATTGCCCCTTTCATTTTTTTGAAAAAGGATAAAGGGGAAAAAATAGAAAAGAAATTTTTAATATATTTCGCTCTGCTCGGGCTTGGATATATTATGCTTCAGATATCAATGATTCAGAAATTCACTTTATTTCTAGGACAGCCGGTTTATACAATGCTGACTGTCATTGCAACTATGCTGGTTGCATCTGGATTGGGGAGTAAATATTCAGTTTTAATAGATACAAAGACACAAAGGCTCAAAGTTTTAGCGATTTTTATTATAATTGGTGTTTATGCAATTTTATTGGGTTTATTGAATCCTATAATTTTTTCAGCTTTATCAAATGCAGGTGTAATAATAAGAATATTAATATCGGTAGTATTGATTTTCCCGCTTGGATTTTTCATGGGCATGCCGTTCCCGATAGGAATTTCTCTTATACGGGACAGTGAAAACAGATACATTCCGTTAGCATGGGCTGTCAACGGATTCTTTTCCGTTATAGGTACTGTATTAACAATGATTTTTGCAATGATATTCGGGTTTAAGATTGTTTTTATATTTACAGGAGTTTTGTATTTAATTGCTCTGGTCTTTATGTCCTTAAGATTAAAAAGAATTTTCGTATATTTGTAAGATTTTATTATAATTTTTAATTTTATTAACATATGTCAGAAGATCATTATCACAAAAAAACGCTTGCAATTTTAGTTGGAGGCGGGCCTGCTCCGGGTATCAATGGTGTTATCAGGTCAGTAACTATTGAGGCAATAAATTCAGGGTTAAATGTTATCGGAATTTATGACGGATTTGAATATCTAAGCAAAGGTGATTCAAGCCATACGACCGAACTCAGGATTGAAGACGTTTCAAGAATACACTATAGCGGTGGAAGTATACTGCATACTTCAAGAGTAAATCCTGCAAAAAGCAGGGAAATGCTTGATGCAACAATTAAAGCTTTAACACAACTTTCCGTAGATTACCTTGTTACAATCGGAGGTGATGATACTGCAACGAGTGCCCACAAGATTGACGAGCTGGCAGCCGGGCAGATTCAGGTTGCACACGTTCCAAAAACAATCGATAACGATTTACCACTACCCGGGAACATGCCAACATTCGGGTATCAGACAGCGAGAGATTTCGGATTCCATATCGTTCAATCGCTGATGGTGGATGCTTCAACCACGAGACGCTGGTATTATGTGGTTACGATGGGACGCAAAGCCGGTCATCTTGCGCTTGGAATTGGTAAAGCTGCGGGTGCAACGCTTACAATTATCGGTGAAGAATTCAGGGATACAACGGTCAGTTTCGAAACAATCTGTGATATACTCGAAGCCTCCATTATAAAAAGAATGGCACAGGGAAGTAACTACGGTATTGCAGTCTTGGCAGAAGGAATCATCACCAGAATAGATTCGGAAGAATTGAAGAATCATCCTTATGTAAATCTTGAAAAGGACCTGCACGGAAATATCAGGCTTTCGGAAATAGATATCGGCAGGATAACAAAAGATGAAGTAAGAAGGAGACTTCGCGAAAGAGGTTTGAATGTAACTATAGTTAACAAAGATATAGGTTATGAATTAAGATGCGCGGCACCTATTCCTTATGACTGCGAATACACGCAGGATTTGGGTTATGCTGCGGTCAGATATTTGTTAACAGGTAATTCGGGTGCTATAGTAACAGTTGATAAGGGACAATTAATTCCTATACAGTTCAAGGATATTATCAATTCGGACGGCAGAATAAACACAAGGGAAGTCGATGTTGATTCCGACAGTTACCAGGTGGCAAGAAAATACATGATAAGGCTTGAAAAGTCAGATTTCGACGAACTGAAGAACGTTGCAAGGCTTGCATTAATTGGTAATATGAAGACAGAAGAATTTATAGAAAAGTATAAGTATCTGACAGATGACCCGCCTGTTAAATATAAGACGGAGCATGTTAAAGAAAATCATGAGCACGCAAAAAACAAAAATAAAAAATAAAAATTTATTTTTATTTTAAGTTTAATATCCCGTTCCCGTGCTGACGCACGGGAACGTTTTGTTAGTGAAGTGTTTTATAGTAATCGTAATTATTAAAAAATAGTTGAATTATGAAAATAGGAGTCTTAACAAGCGGAGGTGATTGTCCGGGTTTGAATGCAGTAATCAGGGCGATTGCAAGGAAAGCTGACCAGTTCGGATATGAAACAATCGGGATAATGAACGGCTGGAAAGGAATTTTCGATGAGAGTTACAAGCAGCTGACACTTCAGAACGTTGCAGGAATAATTAACCGCGGGGGAACAATTTTAGGCACATCAAGATTTTCACCATTCGAACAAAAAGACGGAAAAGATATATTGCTTCACAAAATATCGAGAGAAGGATTCGACGCATTAATTGCAATTGGCGGTGAGGGTTCGATGCATATTGCACAGCTTGCTTACGAAGCAGGTATTAATGTAATCGGTGTACCTAAGACGATAGATAACGATATTTACGGTACTGATTTTACATTTGGTTTTGACACTGCTGTCGGAATCGCAACAGAGGCAATAGACAGGCTGCATACCACGGCAGAATCTCATCACAGGATAATGCTTCTGGAAGTAATGGGAAGGCACGCGGGGTGGATTGCACTTTATTCAGGCATCGCAGGCGGTGCTGATGTGGTTGTTATTCCCGAAAAGAAAACCAAGATTTCCGAAATAGTCGACGTTTTAAAAAGCCGTTATAAAAGAGGAAAACTGTTTTCAATAGTAGTAGTTGCTGAAGGAGCAGAGTATCTCGAAGAAGAATTGAAACCTAAGACAGGCAAGAAAAAACTGGATGATTTCGGCAGGGAACGGCTTGGAGGTATCAGCTATTATCTTGCTGAAGAACTTGAAAAAAGAACCGGCTTTGAAACAAGGGCTACGATACTTGGTTACATTCAACGAGGCGGAATGCCGTCTGCATTTGACAGGGTGCTTGGAACGAGATTCGGAGTTTATTCTGTCGAAATGATTAAGGCAGGAAAGTTTGGAAGGATGGCAGCGATACAATCTAATATTATTACGGATATCCCGATTAAAGAGGTAATAGGCAAATTGAAGTTAGTTGACCTTGAACTTTATAAAGTCGCACAGGTTTTCTTTAAATAATATTCATCATATTACTGTTGGACAATAAAAAAATTCCACACTCAATTCATTCCAGCGGACTGCTCACGCGGCTTGGTATGTTTACCGCTTTAATGATAGTAATAAGTTCCATGATCGGCTCGGGTGTATTCAAAAAAATTGCACCGATGTCCGTAGAACTCGGCTCGCCGGGCTTGATACTTCTCTGCTGGCTCATTCCGGGAATAATAACACTCTTCGGGGCTGCTACCAATGCGGAAATCGCCGGACTTATCGCAGAACCCGGAGGGCAGTATGTTTATTTTAAAAAGATGTATGGTAATTTTTTCGCGTTTCTATATGGCTGGTCTTGCTTTTCCGTGATTCAATCGGCCTCGATAGCTGCAATAGCTTATATATTTTCCCAATCCGTTAATGCGGTTATTCCTCTTCCTCATTTACCCGAGCATATTGAAAAGATTTCTTTGTTTGGAATATTCCTGCCGTTCGATGGATTCGGTGTTAAAGCGCTGACAATATTTACGCTGATTTTTCTCTCTGCGGCTAATTATTTCGGAGTTGTATTCGGCGGAGTAATCACAAACATTTTCACCATACTAAAAGTTATCGGTATTTTTGCAATTATTGTTTTAGGATTATCAATAAGCGGGGGGAGCATTTCAAATGTAGCGCCTTTACTGGAAAGGCCTGGTTACGAATACGGGACTTCGCTCGGGTTATTCGGGGCGATGTTTGCTGCAATGCTCGGGGCTTTCTGGGCTTATGACGGCTGGAATAACATCGGATATCTCGGTGGTGAAATAAAAAATCCGAAAAGAACTATTCCGCTTACTCTTTACGGTGGAGTAGTAATAGTAATCATAATATATCTTGCAGTAAATTTTGCATACCAGTATGTAATGCCCGTAGATGAGATTATTGATATTTCCAAAACACAGCAAAGTATTATTGCTATAGAAGTGATGAGGAAATTTCTGGGAGTGTATGGCGCGTTTTTCATATCGATATTAATTATGGTCTCGACATTCGGTACTACCAACGGGACTATACTTGCATCTTCCAGAATTTATTTTGCAATGGCGAAGGATAAATTATTTTTTCTGAATGCGGGTAAGCATCACTCAAAATACAGGACACCTCATATTTCCCTCTTAATACAATGCGTATGGGCTTCACTGCTTGTGCTTTCGGGTTCATTCGATCAGCTGACCGATATGTTGCTTTTCGCGGCATTTATATTTTACGGAATGGGTGCTTTTGGTGTATTTGTGCTCAGAAGAAAAATGAAAGACGAGCCCAGACCTTACAAAGTATTCTGGTATCCTGTAGTGCCTGCAATATTTGTACTTTTCAGTTTTGTTCTTGTGGTTGTAACTATTATACAGAATCCGCGTGATGCAGGAATAGGGCTTGCTCTTGTGCTGATTGGTATTCCGTTTTATATATTCTGGAACAGGAAAGTAAAAAGAGAAGCTTTAAAATAATTTTAAGATTTTAATAAACATCAGAACCGGAAATATCCGGTTCTGCCTAATTTATATGAAAAGTTTTTGGTTAAACTCTTTGTTTCGCAAACTTTTCCAGGTTATACTCTTTTGATTTATTTTTCGGAACCGAAAGCGATATCCAGTCCTCTCCGCAAATCATTTTAGCAAGGTATACGATTTGTCCGATGTGGTATGAATAGTGGGCAAGCTGCCTGTTTATTGCGTCTTCTACGGTATGCTTTTCATTTCTTATCAGGATTTTTTTTGTAAGGTCTTCGTCTTTCAGAGAGTTTAACGCCTTAAAATAACATTTCCACCCTTCATTCCATTTTTTCATTAACTCTTTCCTGCTGTCAATATCATTTTCAAATTCAGAATCCCTGTGCCTCCATTCCTTTTCGCCATCAGTGGTGAGAAAATCCGTCCACCGGGAAAGCATATTGCCGCTTATATGTTTTACAATAACACCTATGCTGTTACTAACTTCATTATAATTCCATTTTATTTTATCTTCCGGAATGCGTTCAAGGGTTTTTTCGGCTAGGGTCTTGTAGGTTTCGGAGTGTTTTATTATACTGCTCAAATATTCTGATTTCATAGATTAGTTTTTTTTAATTTCATTTAAATTACTTAATGCTTTGTTTTTCATAACATAATCTGCACTCCCTTTCTATTTCATCTTGAATTTTTCGATTCTTTACCTTATGTTTTATAACGAAAAAACAGTCATTAAAATTTTATTCCGTAATAAATAAAATTATATGAGAAAATCGTCTTACCGCTGGATAACAATAATAATTCTGCTGTTTATATTTTTTGATTTTTATTTTCAGTGGAAAATTTCACCTGTTCCTTTCTGGCAGTCAAAATGGTTTTTATGGCGCGTGCTTTTACTGCTTGTTATACTTTTTGTATTACTTTTATATAAAGCGGTTGAGCATTTCAGGAATGTAGAAATAGAAAAACAAAATATTATTAACAAGTTTATTATACAGCAGGATGAAAACTACAGGAAAATAGCATCTGAACTGCATGACAGCCTTGGGCAGAATCTTATTGTACTTAATAATGATATTATTAAATATTCGAATTCATATCCCGCGGATTCCAGGGAATTTGAAGAGCTTAATAAAATCAATATCCTGCTTACTGAATCTGTGGATGAACTCAGAAATATTTCATCAAGGATTTACCCGCATAAAATAGAGAAACTCGGTTTACAGAAATCAATTGAATCAATGGCTGAAAACGCATTTGAATCATCGGCGGTTAAATTAAATTTGTCAGTCGGCAAAATAGATAAAATTTTTAACAAGGAAATTGAATTAAACATTTACCGCATTGTACAGGAGTGTATTAACAATATCTTAAAGCATTCTATGGCGAAGGAAGCAAATATAAATATTCAGTTTGCATCAGGAAATCTTACAGGGGAAATATCGGATAACGGTACCGGTTTTAATGTAAAGAAAGTAAATGATGAAACCGGTTTCGGATTGAGCAATATAAGGAACAGAACATTTTCTTCCGGCGGAACTATAAAAATAGACTCTAAACCAAACAGCGGTACAAAAATAAAATTTATTATTCCATTAAAATAATGAATCCGGAAAAAAAGCTAATTAGAATAATCGTTGCAGATGACCATCCGCTTTTCAGAAGCGGGCTGATAAAAACCATTCAGGAGAATCCTGATTATCTGATAGTCGGAGAATCTTCAACAGGAGCCGACGCACTGGAACAGGTAAGAAATTTAAAACCTGAAATAGTAATTCTGGATATCAGCATGCCAGAAATGAACGGGTTGGAAGTTACGAAGATTATTAACAAAGAAATGCTCAATACAAAAGTAATAATCCTGACAATGTATAAGGATGAAGATTATTTTAATGAAGCGATAAATCTGGACGTATCGGCATATATACTTAAAGACTGCGCCACGCGTGAAATCCTTAATTGTCTGGAAGTAGTACTCGGCGGAGAATATTATTTCAGCCCGGAGGTTTTAAAATTCCTTTTAAAAAGAAAGCATAAAAAGTCATCACTTCAAAACGAACACCCCGGGCTGAAAGACCTGACAGTTGCGGAAAAGCAGGTACTGGAAAGGGTTGCAGAGAACAAGACAAGCAAAGAGATTGCCGATGAACTTTTTATAAGTGTACGCACTGTCCAAAACCACAGGAATAATATTTGCAATAAACTTAATCTTAAGGGTTATAATAAACTGTTACAATTCGCGATTTTTAACAGGCATATAATATAATCATAAAGTCATTTTAACCATAGAGGATGCAAAGCCCGCCGCGGCGGGTCGCAAAGAGCGCAAAGGAAAGTTTAAAATAAAGCCATAATTAATGTTTTTTCTTCAAACGGAAAAAGTGAAAAAAAAGTGTGGTACTTTTGTAGTACTTTTGTGGTACTTTTTTTATTAATTATTTATTTACAGTAATTTAAAATACAAGCCAATAGAATTAAAATTCACTTTTTGCATTCAAGGTGAAGAAATTACGCCGAAAAACTTCACATTAGCTTCACCTAAACTTCACCTAAACTTCACCTTTACCATATCTGTTTATTTTACATTCCAGTTTATGTCAAAGAACGAATACCCATACTAAAATATGGTATATTAAATTAAAAAGCAAGTGAGAATTCTACCACTTGCCGAATGTAAATACTCCGATTTGAGATAAATTTAATTTAGGATTATATTTATCTTTTACAGAAACCGTGAAACTGGATTTGTAAGGTTCTTCTTTTCCGTTCGACCAGTTTTTAAAGGCATTTTCAGAGCCAAGTAATGTTAATGTTACATCAAAAATATTTGATTTTACCTGATTGACCGAAACAGGTCCGCCGATTTTTACATCAAGATCGCCCGGGTAATTCGATATTACAGTAACTCTGAATCCGACCGCATTCTGCACAGAGCGGAGGCTTGCATCGGGTCCGCCCGGACCGACTTTTTGAATATCGATTTTCGGTGACTGTTTTTCTTTTGTTGATTTTGTATCTTTGGCATCCCCGACTTTAAATGTAAAACTGCTTTCTCCGTTTACCGGAACGGTTGCACTGCTTTTTGAAGGAATTGTTACGATGAGTTTTCCGTCGCCATAGATTTCGAGCGGTTCGCTGTAAGGGTTTGTAACTTTTGGTCTTGTGTATTGGGTAAATTCGATACCCTGGACTGTTGCAAGTTTATCGGTTTTAGGGGGTTCTTTTTCCTTTCGATTTTCGTCATTAACTTTTTGCGGTTCGGTAAAATTTCCCGTAAAAGTATTAGTCATCTTTATCGGCTCCATTCCCGCCAGCATTTTATCCACATCTTCTTTTGAATATATTTTGGATTCATCCCAATTTAGTTCAGGTTTAATGCCGAGAGCCAGAAGTGAATCTATTTTTCTTTTCATCTCGTCCGCCACGGATTTTGGTATGACCGTTTTTGCATCGAGAACTTCTTCAAGGTTAATATCAGCGCCTTTAAGAGCTATCACGCATATTACAAAGATATAAAGAACCTGATAAATGATGAATTTTATGTCTCTGCCTGTTTTCATAGATATTGGATTTAAGTTTTTTGTGTCGGGAGTCCTCCGATAAATCGGAGAGACTCCCGACACGGTAATATTTATTACAAATTTGGAAGATTTTAATTTCATAGGAAATAGAGCATTATGCTTATTTTTTATAAGTACAATTACTCATTCCAATTTTTATTGTTTATTATGCTTCCTGGATTAGCTTCGCTGAACAAAGAACGTTTCCAGCTAAAAACATTCCGGAATGACAGGCGGTGGTAATTCAGACTACAGACTTCTAAATACCATCCTTTTGAATTTTTTATATCAATAAAATTGAATAAATTGAATAAATCTATTTATTAAATAAATCACAAGAATATGAGAATATTCATAGATACAGCCAATTTAAAAGAAATAAAAGAAGCGGCTGATATGGGGCTATTGGATGGCGTTACCACTAATCCATCTTTAGTTGCAAAAGAAGGTCACAAAAATTTCAGGGAGATGCTTGAAAAAATTTGTGCAATAGTTGATGGAGATGTAAGCGCAGAGGTAGTTTCGGTCGATTGCGAAGGTATATTAAAAGAAGGCAGAGAACTTTCGAAGATTCATAAAAATATTGTTGTCAAGGTTCCATTGATTAAGGAAGGATTAAAAGCTGTAAAGATATTCAGTGAAGAAGGAATAAAAACCAATGTTACATTATGCTTCTCCCCCTCACAGGCATTGCTTGCGGCTAAAGCCGGAGCATATCTTATAAGTCCGTTTGTAGGAAGGCTTGATGATATATCATATAACGGGATGGATTTGATTGCGCAGATAAGGCAGATTTATGATAACTACGGTTACAATACACAGATTCTTGTTGCATCAATCAGGCATCCAATGCATTTTGTGGATTCCTGCATGATTGGCGCAGATGTTTGCACAATGCCTTTTAAGGTAATTGAGCAATTGGCAAAACATCCATTGACCGACGCAGGTCTGAAAAAGTTTTTAGATGACTGGAAAAAGCTGAACGGATAATCATCACTGATTTCATTTCCGCCGTGGCGGACACAATGAACGTGGATTTCACTGAAATAAAGTTAAAAAAAGTTATTTTAAATAAATCTTATAAAACTTAAGAATTTTAAGAATTTTTGGTAATGGATTCCGGTCTAAATCATGCCGGAATGACAAAATAGGGAAATCTTAAGAATCTTATGAATCTTAAAAATATTACAAATCAATTATGAAAAAGACAGCTTTTAATGAATTACACAAAAAGTATGGGGGAAAGTTAGTTGAATTTGCCGGGTATGAAATGCCGGTTCAATATGAAGGTATAATTGCCGAGCATAAGGCGGTACGTGAATCGGTTGGAGTATTCGATGTTTCCCACATGGGTGAAGTAGAAGTACACGGAAAAGATGCTTTTGCTTACGTTCAGAAACTTACAACTAATGATATTACTGTTCTTTCAAAAGGAAAAGTTCAGTATTCTTCCATGTGTTACAAAGACGGGGGAATGGTTGATGATTTGCTTGTATATCATTGCGGGGATTATTACCTGCTCGTAATAAATGCGGCAAATGTAGATAAGGATTTTAAATGGATGCAGGAAAATGTATTCGGCGATGTTGTGCTGAAAAATATTTCCGATAATATTTCCCAGCTTGCGATTCAGGGACCGAACTCTCTGAAAACACTTCAAAAGCTTACCGATACAGACCTTTCGAAAATAGAGTATTACAATTTCGAATTCGGTAAAATGGCAGGAATTGATGCGATTATTTCCCATACCGGTTACACGGGTGAAAAAGTTTGCTTTGAAATTTACATAGATTCTGATTTAAAGAAATCCGAAAAATTATGGAATGCAATTTTTGAGGCAGGAAAAGAATTCAATATTAAACCGATTGGTCTTGGTGCACGCGATACGTTGAGGCTGGAATATGCATTCAGGTTATACGGAAATGATATGGACGAAAAGACAAATCCTCTCGAAGCAAGTCTGGGATGGATAACAAAATTGGATAAAGGTGATTTCAACGGACGCGATGCAATATTGAAAAGTAAAACCGAGGGTTTGAAAAGGAAACTGGCAGGTTTTATAGTAGATAATAAAATGGTTGCAAGGCACGGACAGGATGTATATTCGGGAGGAAAGAAAATCGGATTTGTTGCAAGCGGTTCACCTTCTCCGATGCTCGGAAAAAATATAGGAACTGTATCTGTTGAAACCGCATTTGCAAAAATAGGGACTGAAATTGAAATAGATGTAAGAGGAAAAAGGATAAAGGCTAAAATCGTGAAGACGCCGTTTTTAAGTTAAAAGTTTAAAGTTTTAAAGTATAAAGACCGTGAAACGTGAGACGTTAAGCGTGAAAGAAAATAATATTATGGACCTGATGAAATTATCATTTTACGCTTTTACTGTTTTCTATTTACATATTTAATATTTTCCATAAAAAGAGGATTAAAATTCCTCTTTTTGCTTTTAATTATTGTAGTTAAATTTAACATACCATGCATAAAATCGATGTATATCTAACGCAGTCATTAATAAACGACGACCTTTTTCTAAAGGATAAAAACGTTGTAGTTGTTGATGTTCTTCGTGCCACAACCACTATAACGGTTGCATTAGCTAACGGGGCAAAAGAAATTATCCCGGCAGAATCCGTTTCAACTGCCGCAAGGATATCCAAGGGTCTCGGAAATTCGCTGCTTTGCGGTGAAAGGAACGGAACTATTGTGGAAGGATTTAATCTCGGTAATTCTCCGTACGAGTATTCCGGTGAAGTGATAAAAGACAGATCACTTATATTCAGTACTACAAACGGAACACTTTCAATTACAAAATCCAGGCTTGCAAAATCATGTGTACTTGGTGGATTTATAAATTTATCTAAAGTTGTCAAGCATATAAAAACACTGGAAGAAGATGCGATAATAGTTTGTTCGGGCAAGCTTAATAATTTTTGCATAGAAGATGCAGTCTGCGCAGGAATAATAATTAATAAGTTATTTTCGGAGGTTAACGCAAAAACGGAATATGATTTAGATGATTCCGCATATGCCTGTTTAAAACTTGGTAACAGTCTTGTTACGGAAAACGGATTGCCATTAAGGGAAAAAATTCTGGAAATGTTTAAAAAGTCAGAACACGGGAAATATCTGCTATCACTGGGATTTGAGGAAGATTTGAAATTATGTGCGGGTATCGATTCTTATTCCTACCTGCCTGTTTATCACAATGGTACTATCAAGTTGCCGGAAAAAATAGAAAGTGAGACATCACAAATGTCGCGGATGAAAAAAATTAAGATCAGTAAATGAATAAGAAAATGAAATCGCGTCTTTCAGAGGACAGCAAATCCAAAGAGAGCAAAAAAAGAAAACCAAAAGAAGAAGATGACTTTAAAATTCCCGAAACGTTCAAGAAAAAATTAATCGGGTTTCTTCTTTTTCTCATAGGGATACTTTTTTTCTTTGCGATAATTTCTTATTCAGATAAAGATCAGGTGCTTCTTGAGCGAATCGGGTTTTTCGATTTCTTCAGGAAGGAAACCTATTCTTCACAATATACAATCAACAACTGGCTTGGCATAGCAGGGGCATTCACATCGAATATTTTTGTAAATAACATATTCGGATATTATTCAGTCATAGTTTCACTTGCAGTCTGCGTAGTGGGTTATACCATTTTCAGGGGAAAATCACTTTACCGTGCAATCACGTTCAGCATATATTCAGTTTTTATGATGGTAATTCTATCATCAGGTACGGGACTGGTAAGGATATTTGCAGGGAAGGATATGATATCAACAAGGGTAAGCGGAGTAGCCGGGGATTTTCTGGGGAATGTATTTTATAAGTTCATGGGAAATGTCGGAGCATCGATATTTATAGTATTAATGTTCACGCTTACATCGTTTTTACTTTTTGACAGTAATATACTTAAGACGCTTGCCAGGTTAAAAATTCTACTGGATAAAATCAAGGAGAAATTCAAAAAAGAGAAAGAAGATTTAAAATTAAAAGACGATAAAAAGCAGGAAGAAAAAGAAATTAAAGAAGCTGCCGAAGTGCAGCCATTAAGTGATATTGCTGAGGCATTAAAAAAGGAACGTGAAAGAATCCAGAAGCTGAAAACCCAGAAAGAGTTTGAAGAAGCAGACCCGATGATTAAGGAAACAGAAATTAAAAGGCCAAATGAAATAAAAGAAGAAAAGATAAAGAAAAAAGAACCCGAACCTTTACAGGAAGCTGTAAAACCTATTGCAGAGCCGAAACCCAGGAGAGACAGAGATAAAAAAGATATAGATTCTTTGCTTATAAAGGAAGGTAAGAAGGAAGATATTTCCGAAGTAGATATCAACCCGGAAAATTCAAACGAACTCGATTCGTTTGAAAGCAAGCAGGAAGATGATTTTATTGAGGAAAAACTTGAAGGTTATATTTCCCCGCCGCTTGATTTACTCGATGAACCTACAAAAGAGGAATTTGAAGTAATATCGGATGAAGAGGTAAATCATAACGGTAAACTTCTTCAGGAAAAACTTTTAAAGTTCGGAATTGAGATAGAAAAAGTTTTTGCAACACCCGGTCCCGTTGTTACATTATATGAACTTATCCCTTCACCCGAAGTTAAGCTTTCGAAAATAGAAGCTTTGCAGGATGATATTGCGCTTGCCCTGAAGGCAAAAGGAATCCGCATGATTATTCCTATGCCAGGAAAAGGCACTGTGGGAGTGGAAATTCCGAACAGTAAGGCACAGATTGTAAGGATAAAAACTGTAATATCTTCGGAAGAATACAAATCGAGCAATAAAAGGCTGACAGCGGCTTTCGGAAAATTAATCGACGGAAAAATCTTTGTCGATGACCTTGCAAAGATGCCACACGTTTTGATTGCGGGAGCGACTGGTTCCGGAAAAAGCGTAGGAATAAATTCCATCATAGCAAGCCTGCTTTACAAAATGCATCCGTCGGATTTGAAGTTTGTAATGATTGACCCAAAGAAAATCGAACTTAGCCTGTATTCGAAATTAAGAAAGCATTTCATAGCAACAACAACGGATATTAATGAAAGCATAGTCACGAGTTCTACTAATGCTGTTTCGGTTTTAAAGAGTGTTGAAATCGAAATGGAGCAGAGATACGACAAGCTTGCAAATGCAGGTGTGCGCGACATTAAAGCATACAACGAAAAATACGCTCTCGGAAAACTAAAAAATACAGAAGCCATACGTCACAGAAAGATGCCTTATATAGTTGTGATAATAGATGAGCTTGCGGATTTAATGATAACTGCTAAACGCGATATCGAAGAACCGATTACACGCATAGCTCAAATGGCACGTGCGGTCGGAATACATTTAATACTTGCAACACAGAGGCCATCGGTTGATGTAATCACAGGTGTAATCAAGGCAAACTTCCCCGTGCGTATTGCTTATCAGGTTGCATCGAAAATAGATTCGAGAACAATTCTCGATTGCTCGGGTGCAGACCAGTTATTAAGAAACGGCGATATGCTTTATTTATCATCATCATTCTCGAAACCAATAAGAATACAGAATGCATACATTTCGACGGAAGAATGCGAAAGAATTGTTGAGTTCATAGGAAACCAGAAAGGATTTATCAAACCATATTTATTACCATCCATAATTGAAAAAAGAATAGGAGGAGCTTACGACGGAGACAGGGACGAAATGTTCGAAGAAGCTGCAAGGCTAGTTTTAAAACTCCAGCAGTGCTCCACATCCACTTTGCAGCGCCGCTTAAAACTCGGCTATGCAAGGGCTGCGCGCATTGTAGACCAGATGGAAATCGCAGGAATCGTCGGACCCAACCAGGGAGCAAAAGGAAGAGAAATACTGATTACGGAAGACGATTTGGAAGATTTGCTTGCGTAAGAGAAAAATTATTCCTTGAATACTTGTTAATTATAGTATAGTTTCAATTACCAAATCAACAGGAGGAAGTGTTTATGAAAAATACTTTGCGGAAATATTTAATAATCATTATATATGTTATTCAGTTTTTGTTTAGCAATTTAGTGTTATCTCAATCTTCCGATTGGCAATTAATACATATTAGAAAACCTCTTGATCAATTAAAATTTATATCTCAGAGTAATGGTATGGTTTTTGATGGAACATATGCACATAAAACAACCGATGGTGGATTAACTTGGAGTAAGCCATTAATTTTATATATGGATATTGGTAATAACGTGATAGAAAACTCTTTGAAAATATCTTATTTAAATGATCAAATAGTTTGGGGTGTTACAGGATATAATAATCCAAATTTAATAAAATCTACAAATGGAGGAATAAATTGGACATCTATTAATACAAATCTTTCGGGTTATTTTTATTTAACAGATGTATTTTTTGTAAATCAAAATACCGGTTATGCCGGTGGTTCGGATCAGTACACTTTAAAAGCAAAAATTATTAAAACAACAAATGGGGGTTTGAATTGGACGGATTTACCAAATGGGCTAAATTCCCGTGTGATGTCAATATATTTTAGAAATACAATGATAGGATGGATTACTGCATTCAATAATCAGTTTGCAAAGACAACAGATGGTGGTATAACATATGAATTATTTACCAATAGTTCAGGACAAAGTAATAAAGAGGTTCAGTTTATTGATAGTTTAAGAGGTTGGATATTGGTAGATCCTGGGAGCATCTTAAGAACTACAAATTCGGGATTAAATTGGGCAAGTTATAATATTACACCAGGTGGTTTTAATTACAATGATATGTATTTTGCGGATAGTCTAAATGGTTGGATTTGTGGAACTTATGGAGAAATATATCACACTTCGAACAGTGGTATAAATTGGGTTGTTCAAAGAGGGTATCAAGGTGGAAGCCCTTATTCCGATTTATATTCTATGTATTTTAAAGATTTAAATACAGGATTTATTTCGAAATATTCAGGTGATATATTAAAAACTACAAATGGAGGAAATAATTGGTTTTATAGCTATTATCCTCCGACAGGAAATATTACATCAATAAAGTTTTGTAATATAAAAACCGGTTGGATTATCAGTGATGATGGTTCAATTTGGAAAAGTTTTAATGGAGGATTTAACTGGAGCAATCAGTATACTGCTCAATCTACACTTAATTCTTTAATTGTAATTGATTCACAATTAGTATACTGTTCTGGTAATAGCGGAAGTTTTTTAAAAACAACTAATTCCGGTAATAATTGGACGGAGCAAAATATTGGAAGTAATAATTTAAACTCCATATTTTTTATAAATAGTAATAGCGGGTGGGTTTCAGGGAATAATGGAGATTTGAAAAAAACTACAAACGCAGGTCAAAACTGGATAACTATTAATTCAAATACTAATAAAAATCTTAACCAAGTACTATTTATTAATGATAATACAGGCTTTGTAATAGGTGATTCAGTAATATTAAAATCAATTAATGCAGGTCAAAATTGGAATATACTAAGTTTTATTAACCATAAACTCACATCAATATTTTTTCAAAATCCACAAAATTTATTTTTAACAGGTAATTATGTTACCGGATCTTTTCCTCCTTATGATTGGAGACATCTGTTTAAGTCAACTGATTTTGGAAATACATGGGTCTTAAATTTTTCAAGTTATAATACAGATAGAGGTTATTTTAATACTGTTTGTTTTTCGGATTCTTTAACTGGATGGATAGGAGCAGATGATGGAATATTTAAGACCAATAATTCCGGGACTAGTTGGTATTTGTGGAATAGCACTTATAGCATCAATAATATTTGTTTTAAGGAAAACAATATTGGATGGATGGTTGGAAAAAACAGTATGATATTTACTACTTATGAAAATACTGTAAATATTCAAAATAAAAATCAAATAATAGTAAGTAATTATAAATTATTTCAAAACTATCCCAATCCCTTTAACCCAAAAACAAATATTAAATACCAGATAAAAAACAACAGTTTCGTTTCGATTAAAATATTTGATATATTGGGGAAGGAAGTTGAAACTTTGGTAAATGAAAAACAATCTTCAGGTATCTATGAAGTAAGCTGGGATGCTTCGCAATATCCAAGCGGGGTGTACTTTTACAGGCTTATTACGGATGGGTTTACGGATACGAAGAAAATGATATTGCTGAAATAATAAGTAAACATCTCGTTCCAAAACTGAGTTTTGGAACGCACTTGCTTTACAAACTAAGTTTGTTAAAATAAATGCGCACACGATATAAAATAATTGATGAAACTTGTCTTTATTTTATTACTTCTACCATTATAGAATGGATACCAATCTTTACGAGTGAAAAATATTTCAATATCATAACTGATTCATTAAATTATTGCAGAAAAGAAAAAGGATTAAAAGTTTATGCATATGTGATATTAGATAACCATATTCATTTAATAGTGAACGGTGAAAATCTTGTAAATACAGTTCAATCTTTTAAGAGACATACAGCAAAAATAATTTTAGAAAATCTTAGAGCTGATAATAAGGAATGGATTTTAAATCAACTTCATTTTTATAAACAGAAAAATAAAGTTAAGAGCGAATATCAGGTATGGCAAGAAGGTTATCATCCGCAGGGAATAAATACGCAGGATATGCTTTATCAAAAGATAAATTATATACATTTAAATCCGGTGAAAAGAGGACTTGTATTGAAAGCGGAGGATTGGAGGTATAGTTCGGCGAATTATTTTATAAATGGAATTAAAGGTGATTTGGAGTTGGATGATTTATACTAATTATTTTTGAAACGGAGTTTCAATTGCAATTGCGTTCCCAAACTCAGTTTGGGAACGAGAATGTAGATATATAGTTTGAGAATGAGAGCGATTTTGATTTTAGTTATTCGAATTTATCTCTTTGTAAACCTTCAGCAAATCATTCAGCAGTGACGATGCGCCGATTCTGAATAATTTCGGCGAGAGCCATTGGTCGCCGAGGATTTCTTTTACAAGCAATATATATTCTATTGCATCTTTTGCGGTTCTTATTCCGCCGGCGGCTTTAATTCCGATTTTCAAACCTGTTTTTTCGTAGAAATCTTTTATTGCTTCGCACATAACATAAACAACGGGCAATGTAGCCGAAACAGAAATTTTCCCTGTTGAAGTTTTTATGAAATCCGCACCAGCCGACATTGAGAGTATGCTTGCTTTCCAGACGTTTTCAAGAGAGCCGAGTTCGCCTGTTTCGAGGATTACTTTTAAGTGAGCCGGTTTTTTCTTTTTTGTATTGAGGCAGACTTTTTTTACTTTTTTAATTTCGTAGAAGACATAATCGAAATTGCCCGAGAGAAATTCTCCGCGTGATATGACCATATCGATTTCATTTGCACCTTCTTCGATGCAGTATTTTACATCGGCAAGTTTGATTTTCAGAGGAAACTGTCCTGATGGAAATGCGGTTGCGACAGATGCAACTTTAACATTGCTGCCTTTTACGGTTTTCTTTGCATACTTAATCAGATTCGGATAAACGCATACTGCAGCGCAATGGGGAAAACCAAGTTCATGGAAGGGTTTAATTGCCTTTTTGGACATGTCGATTACTTTTTGCCCTGTATCACTTCCTTCGAGTGTAGTTAAATCTATGATTGATACTGCAAGTTTAATAAACCCGGTTTTTTCTTCCTTTGTGAGTGATTTTGAAATAATAGAACTTATTTTTTCATTAATTTCGGATTCGTCAATCTCGATTTTAAAGCTTTTCAATATTTTTGATAATTTTTTCATAATATATTTTAAGTAAATCTTTTAAAATTAAAAACTTAATCTTATTAGACTTAAATATAATAAAATATTTCTGCAATATAAAGATGTTGTAAAATGATTGTTAAAGACGGAGTAATGGACTAATAAATATTGAAAAAAAACATTATTTTAAATATAGAATTGTCTTTTGATTATGTGCAATAATAATGTTATTTTAGATTATGAATTTAAAGTCATAGTTTAAATAAAAAGCTATGAGCAAAATTATCCCTAAAATTAAAAAAATACCGGTAGAGAAGTTTTTCTCTATCAGGTCTTTAAGCGGTTTTACAATATCACCCGATAATAAGTATATTTATTATACTACAAATACGACGGGACTGCCTCAGATTTGGAAAATTGCATCGGGTTCAGGTTGTCCCGAGCAGGTTTCCGTGTGGAAAGATTCAATTAAATCTGTCATACATAATCCTTTTAAGAAAGAATTAATATTTATAAGTGATTCAAACGGTGATGAGAATTTTCGTATATTTAGGTTAAAATTATCTGAAGGTGATACTGAAAATTTAACGGAGGAGTTCTCGGGTTCACAGTGTTATTATCATTCATTCAATAAAAAAGGAAATAAGATACTATTTTCCACTAACAAGAGATTAAAATACAATTTCGATATTTACATCAGGGATTTATCGAAAGGTAAAAGCGAACTTGTGAAGTCTTTTGAAGATAAATATCCGGTTGAAGCCGAGGCATGGAGTGATGACGAAAGATATATTACTTTTATACAGCATTACGGAAATATAAGTCTTGATATTTTACTTTTAGACAGGAACACGGGGAAATTCGAAAATGTAACAAAGCACGACCCTGATAAAGATGTATTTAATGCGTATACGAAGTTTAATAAAAAGAGCACGGGTTTTTATTATCTCTCGGATGAAGGAAGAAATTTCAAGGGAATAAAGTTCTATGACATAAAAACCAGAAAATCTGAATGGTTTATAACTGAAAACTGGGATATAACGAACTTTGAGTTTTCAAAAAATTTTGACAGGTTAATATACACCGTCAACGAAAACGGAAGTAATAATTTAAAGCTTAAAAACCTCGGAACAGGAAAGGTTAAGAAATTAAGATTACCCAAGGGTAATTATACTTCGTTTTATTTCTCAAAAGACGGAAAAAAAATATATTACATTTGTGACAGTCCGTTAAATCCCCCGGATATTTTCATTTATGATTTAAATACTAGAAAAATTATTCAGAAAACATTTTCAGTTGTAGGCGGAGTAACAAAAGAATCTTTCACCAAAGCCGCAGATGTATTTTATAATTCATTTGACGGATTGAAGATTCACGCTCTTTTATATATTCCAAAAGGACTGAAAAAGGACGGAAGGAATCCCGCAATTCTATGGCCTCACGGTGGACCTGAGTGGCAGGAGATGCACAATTTTGATAAATATATACAGGTAATGGCGAACGCCGGGTTCATTGTACTGGCACCGAATTTCAGGGGAAGCCTCGGATACGGAAAAGAGTTTCAGAAACTGATTTATAAGGACTGGGGAGGCGGTGAATTCAAAGATGTTTTATACGGTGTAGATTATCTGAAAAAAACAGGATATGTTGATAAGAATAAAATAGGAGTTGCGGGGGGAAGCTTCGGCGGTTTTATGGTTCTGACCTGCATTACGAAAGCACCTGATTTATGGAAATGCGCGGTTGATATTTTCGGGCCATCTAATTTATTTACATTTTTAAAATCTGTGCCCGAGCACTGGAAAAACGGGACAGACAGGCTGGTAGGAAATCCTGAAACCGACAAGCAAATGTTATTTGAAAGGTCACCGATAAATTTTGTTGAAAATATAAAATGTCCGTTGCTTGTAATTCAGGGCAAGCACGACCCGAGGGTTGTGCAGGAGGAGTCGGAACAGATTGTAAACAAGCTCAGAAGCAAGGGCAAGCAGGTTGAATATATATTACTTGAAGATGAGGGTCATGGATTCAGTAAAGTTTCGAATCAGGTAAAAGTGTTCAAAGAAAAAATTAAATTTCTGGAAACAAATCTTAGTTAATTTCAATACAAGTAAAATGATTAAAAAATTTATTTATTTCATCTTTCCGGCAGCCGCAATATTTTCGGTTTTATTTTACTCCTGCTCATCGGATGTATATGATGAAGATGATATAATAGTTGTCAGAGATACAGTTACGATAAGCAGGGATACTACGATTAGCGAGTATCGTGAAACGGAGAAATTGAGATTATTGCTGGTTGTACAGGTTGGAGCGTTCAGAGAAAGAACGCATGCGGAAAATTTTGCCTCTACGGTAAAGGATAAACTTTTGCGAGATGCGGATATCAGGAAATCGGGTGACATTTACATTGTGACTGTGGGAAGTTTTACAGAGACCGGCAAAGCAGAAGACTTTCTCTATACAGTGAAATCGAAAGGGTTTGATAAAGCTTTTATAAAAAACGTTAAATATTGATTTTATAATTTTTTACTGAAATCTCAATAAAAGGATTAATAAAATGCTTAAAAAATTACCGACCGTTTTTATTCTTTTCGGATTATTAGTACTTCCGATATATTTTTCATCCTGCTGCGGTGATGAATCCTGTTCAGAGGAAGATACCTATGGTAAAGCCATATTCAAAAAGACAGATACTGTTTACAAAGTTGTTCCAAAATTCAGAAAAGGTCCTATGCAGGTTCAAATAGGTGCTTTCGTGAGCAAGGATAATGCCGAATACTTTACAAAAGAGGCAAGAGAAAGACTAAAAACCGATGTAGTAATGAAACTCACACCTGAAGGCATTTACAGAATATTAATCGGAGAATACAAGGATATCGAATCCGCAAGAGAAATGTTAAGTATGGTTAGAAGTTCAGGATATGCAGATTCATTCATCAGGGATGAATTCGGTGCAGTAGAAAGATAATTTCAAATTATAATATTTATTTAATGAATGAGAATAAAATTATTGATGGTAAATTAATTGCTTCGCAAATAAAGGAGGAAATAAAAAAGGAAGTAGTAAAACTGAAAGAGGAAAGAAACATTACACCCGGACTGGCATTTATACTCGTGGGTGAAAATCCCGCGTCTGTATCTTATGTTAAAAGCAAAGGAAAAGCCTGCGAGGAATTAGGATTTTATTCCATTACAAATACTCTTCCTGAAGAAGTTTCCGAGCTCACAGTTTTAGAGTTAATCGAAAAATACAATAAAGACGAAAAAATCCACGGAATATTAGTACAGCTTCCGCTGCCAAAGCACATCAACGAAGAAAGGATTATAGAGTCCATAAATTACAAAAAAGATGTTGACGGATTTCACCCTATAAATATCGGAAGGCTGCTGATAGGTGTAAGCTGTTTTATATCCTGCACGCCTTATGGTGTATTGGAACTTTTAAAAAGGAGCGGCATAGAAACAAAATGTAAAAACGTTGTTGTGATAGGGCGAAGCAATATAGTAGGTAAACCTGTTGCAAATTTATTTATGCAGAAGTCAATAAATTCCACTGTAACAGTCTGCCACAGTTTTACAAAAAATTTAAAAGAATATACATTAAACGCTGATATTATAATTGCAGCGATTGGGAAACCGTATTATATCAAGAAAGATATGATAAAAGAGGGGTGTGTCATTATCGATGTGGGGATAAACAGGATTCCGGATGCCAGTAAAAAATCAGGGAGCAGGCTTGTGGGTGATGTTGATTATGAAGACTGTTTTGACAAGTGTTCAATGATAACGCCGGTTCCAGGAGGAGTCGGACCTATGACAATAGCAATGTTAATGAAAAACACTTTTGATTCTGCGTCAGGGAAAATATATGACAAATAAATATTATTTCGAGCTAGAAATAAAATTCAGCGAATCAAATTATGAAAAACTTCTTGAGGTCTTATACTCTTCGGGTATAAATAAAATTTTAGAAACAGAGAAATCAATTATAATATATCTTCCCGAAAACGAAAAAAAATTAATTGATAATGTTACCAGACAGATATTTGCGAATAAACTTGCCGATAAAAATTCATTTGTTTTAAAAGTTATACAGAATCAGGACTGGGATAAAAACTGGAAGAAAACAATTAAGCCGGTTTTCATTAAAGACAGAATAATATTATATCCTTCCTGGCTTAAAAAAGATGTAAGCAGATACAAAAAAAGAATTTTAATCGAGCTTGACCCGAAAATGTCATTTGGAACAGGTCATAACGAGACAACGCAGTTAGTACTTGAACTGATGTGTGATTTTTCCGATACTCAAGATAAATACGTTCTTGATTACGGATGCGGAACCGGTGTACTTGCTATAGCGGCAATCAAGCTCGGACAAAAAAAAGCAATCGCAATAGATATAGACAAAGATTCGATAGAAAATGCAAAAGAATATTTTAAAATTAATAAGGTTACGGACAGCATTAAGTTATATAAAAAAGATATATTCGAAGTAAAGAATAAAAACTTCGATATTATTTATGCCAATATACTCCGAAATGTAATTGAAAGAAACCTTGGGGAGATTTACAGTAAATTGAAACCGGGCGGAAAGCTTTTTATATCAGGTGTTCTGGCAGATGAGGAAAGTCAAATATCGGACTCACTGAAGAAAAACAATTTCAGAATAATTGACAAGAGATTTAAATCCGAGTGGATGGGAATTTATGCTATAAAAGAGAAGAAGGATGAATAGTATATTCGAAAATACGAAAGTTTCCGGTTTTCAGGAAGAGTTATTTATTCAGTTATTCAAGAATGATAATTGCATAATCGAAAAAATAATTTCTACAGGGCAATCAACGAAAGAGGGAGAATGGTTATCAGGCGAAAGGGATGAATGGGTGATTTTGCTGCAGGGGTTTTCAGAGATAAAATTTTATGATGGAAAAATATATAAAATGAAATCTGGGGATTATTTATTAATTCCGTCGAATACTAAGCACAGGGTGGAGAATACGAGTACTAACCCTCACTGCATATGGCTTGCAGTACATATAAAATAAAAAATAACAGCATGGAAAATGTAATACCATCGGAATTCAGAGAAAAGGAATTCAAAGCAAGGCGATTACAAAACTGGATTACAATAGGATTTTTGTATTCATTGTTTTATATGACAAGGTACAATTTTTCTGCTAATGCTCCCACACTTCAGTCGATTTTCGGATGGACAAAGGGCGACCTTGGAATTTTCGAAACATTATTGCCGCTTGTATACGGACTTGCCGTAGTAATTAACGGACCGTTAGCGGATAAAATCGGAGGTAAGAAATCATTCCTCATCGGTTCTGTAGGAGTTATTATAATGAATTTTCTTTTTGGTGCGGCAGGATATCTGGTAATTGCACCTGCAATTATGGATGGTAAAGAAGTTGCGAAAGATGCAGTTTTGATTTGGGGGTTTACAAAACAGTCTCTTTTATGGTCAATGGCGATTGTCTGGGCAGTTAACGGTTATTTTCAGGCGTTCGGTGCATTGTCGATTGTAAAAATTAATGCTCAGTGGTTTCACATTCGTGAGAGAGGGACGTTTGCTGCAATTTTCGGAGTTCTTATAAGATTCGGATTAATACTTTCGTTTTCAGTAACTCCTTTTATTGCTTTGACACTTTCCTGGAAATGGGCTTTCTGGATACCTGCGATGCTGGTAACTATACTTTTTTTCCTGACATTGTATTTCGTAAAAGATACTCCCGCACAGGCCGGATATTCCAATCTGGATACAGGTGACGGTGCATTTGACCCGAACGAAAAAATCAAATTACGGGAAGTTCTGAAAAAAGTTTTTGCAAGCAAGGTAATGTGGATGATTGGTTTAGGTTCTATGATGATTGGATTTGTAAGGAGAAGCGTGGTTGACGCCTGGTACCCGGTATATTTTAAAGATGTTTTCGGTGTTAACGGAACCGATACAGCTTTTCAGCTTGCTGCGTGGGGAATAGCGGTTTTAGGGATTGCAGGCGGTTTTGTTTTCGGAATAATGTCTGATAAAGTTTATAAAGGCCGCAGGGCTCCTGTAATAGTTTACGGTTTTATAGGGATGGTGATAATCTTGATTTTGTTTGCAGTCTCCGACGCGCTTAATTTAGGACCTATAATGGCAGCAGTAATGATAATGTTTTTATCATTTTTTGTAAATGGTGCGCACGGAATGATTGGCGGGGCTGCTTCTATGGATTTCGGAGGGAGAAAAGCGGCTGCTACAGCGGCAGGGTTAATTGACGGATTCCAGTATTTAGCCGGTGCATTTGTCGGTCAGGCAGTCGGGTATATCACTACAACTTACGGATGGCAGGCCTGGAAACTATGGCCGATACCTTTTGCAATTATAGGGGCAATAGTAATGATGTTTTTATGGAACGCAATGCCAAAAGAAAAATCAGGTCATTAAACAGAACTGATTGAAAAATCAGTATGATAGCAAATAACACAACAGTAATTTTATCATTTAGTTTTAAGTATTAAAACAATATATTAAAGATTAAAATTTTTATCACAATTGAATAAAATTAGCTTTTTTTTAATCACACTTTCATTTTTTATCATTTCGGGAATTACACAAGCTCAGGATAAAGAAAGAGTGGGGATGAACCAGGTATTTTCGCAGCAGGGCGGGTTTTATAATTACGGGGAAAAGGATAAAGTTAACATAGAAGTCAGTATTTGGGGTTACGTCAAATATCCGGGAAAGTACATAATTCCGCAAGGTTCAACGTTAGTAGATTTAGTTTCATATGCCGGAGGACCTGTTGTAGATGCTAAACTGGAGAATATACGTTTGTTCAGACCAAAGAATGATACATTAAATATAACTAAGGACGAAATGATGGTTTTTGATTATAATGATGTTTTCTGGGGTGAAAAAGTTGTTCAAAATTATAAAAGAAATATATCTTTAAAACCGAACGATATTATTGTATTCCCGGGCGAACCAAGAATGTTTTTCAAAGATAATTTATCAATTGTTGTTTCAGTAGCATCGGTTCTATTATCATTAGCTATTTTAGTAATATCGATTACAAGAAAAAATTAAGAATCCTTCAATTTAATAAATTAATTTTCAGTTTTTGAATCAAGGTGTAAAAATACAGGGTGGACAAGGAACCAAACCGATAATCACTTCCCCGCATCCTTCGAATAACCTTAAAGAGTATTTAAATGTTTTAAGGTCAAATATATTGCCAATCTTATTGATTTTTTCTGCCAGTGTTTTAGTGACAGTTATATATGTAATGAACGCAGTTAATATTTACAAGACAACAACAAGTTTAAAAATTGTAAGGCCGCAGGGAAGCATATTATCCACGCAATTAATTCCCGAGTTTCAGGATTTTCAGACAGACAGATATATTTCGAATGAAATAGAAATTCTGAAAAGTTATACAATAAGGGGAAAGGTCGCAGCCACACTACTTGATAGTTTCAGAGTCAATCCGAATAAGAGCCTTTATTTTTATCTGGTAAACAGGAATCCGGAAGTAAAAGTTGATGTAATTCCCGCATCTTCTTTGACATCAATATTGGGAAGCATTGTAGCCATAAATCAGAAGAGAGGTCTTGATATAGCAGAAATAGAAGTTCAAAGTCCTTCGAGTTATGAAACGCAGTTGATTGCAAATGTTTATGCGGAAACTTATTTAAAATACAGTATTGACTTTGCAAGACGCGAGCTGACAACAATAAAAAACTTTTTGGAAGAAGAAAAAAGCAAGAGGATTAACGATTTATCAAATTCCGAAGCCGCGTTGCAGGACTACCAGCAAAAAGGCGGCATTATGTTTTTGGATGACCAGGCAAGAAAACTCGTTGACCAGATTTCCTCGTTTGAAGCCGCTAAAAATGCGGCTGATGTCGATTTAACCTCAAAGGAGAAGGCGTATTCCGAATTAAAAAACGAACTTGAAAAAATCGATAACAGCATTCCCGGTTATATAGAAGGACAATTGAACCAGCCGTATGTAAATGAGCTTCAGAAGAAAATTGCGGAAATTGAGATACAGAAAAATCTGGATATAACTGTATCAGCTGATCAAAAATTAATTGATAAAGTAAAGTCGGATTACGATAAAAAGTTAGCACCTTTAAAAAAGGATTATGAAGACAGAATCAAAGCAATTAAAACGGGATTATTATCAAATACACCTTCAGACAAATCCACAATTTACCAGAAATTTATAGAAGAAAGTATCGAGGTACAATCCAATAAGGCGAAAGTAAATTCGTTAAACAGGTTATTATCCAAATATGAATTAGATTTTGGAAAGTTACCTTCACAGAGTATGGAATTAGCAAGATTAGAGCGAGCAAGAAAATCAAACGAGAAATTATTTCTGGCACTGGAAGAAAAATACCAGGAAGCACTTATTAATGAAAGAGCCCAGCTTGGGAACGTAAATATTATCGATAAAGCTTTATTTCCTACAAGCCCTTCCAAACCAAACCGCCAGTTGATAGTATTGATTGGTTCGGTATTGGGACTGATACTTGGAATCGGTTTTGCATTCCTCAGAAATTATCTCGACAGGTCAATAAAGAATCCCGAAGAGATTGAACAGAAAGGAGTATCTGTATTAGCCTGGGTACCGTCAATTGAAGAGTTAAAGGAGCTCGGTTCATCCCAGCTTGAGTTCATTGTTGCCAACAAGCCGAATGCAATCGCATCTGAATCTTTTAAGGCATTAAGAACGCGGGTACTTTATTCAAAGCTGGAGTCCGAATTAAAAACTATATTAGTTACAAGTTCCGTTCCGGGAGAAGGAAAGACCACAGTTGCCCTGAATCTTTCAGGAAGTTTTGCCCTTGCCGATAAAAAAGTTTTGTTAATGGATTGCGATTTGAGAAAGCCGAGAATTCACGCTGTATTTGAAGCGGAAAGATTTCCGGGGTTAAGCGATTATCTGTTTTCCAATGTTTCTCTCGAAGAGATAACGCGTTCGACGAAACTGGATAATTTATTTTACATAACGAGCGGAACTATACCGCCAAATCCATCTGAGTTACTGGGTTCAAAACAAATGGTAGATTTTCTTGAAAAGTTAAGAGGTATTTATGATATGATAATACTTGATTCTCCTCCTTTTATTTCTGTTACCGACCCGGAAATTTTATCAAGAATATCAGACGGAACAATCCTGATTGTTCAGGCAAATAAGACACCGATGGATGCATTTTTGAAAACGTATCAAAGAATAAATCAGATCGATTCTCATAAGTTTCTTGGCTCCGTGCTTAATAATTTTAGTCTGAAGAGTGCTTACGGATATTATTACAATTATTATTATTATTATTCAAGACCGGATGGATTGGATAAAAGAAGAAGTAAACAGGTAAAAAAATCTTAATTAAAAACAACAGAAATTGAACTTAAGATTATTTGTAAGGAAGAATGTTCAGCTGGCAAGATGTCCGAATTGCGGTAAAATTGCTGCTTTAAGAAGAAGCAGGACGCGTAATGTTATTGAAAAAATACTAAGGAAGATAAAGTTAAGTCCTTATTTCTGCCAGTCATGCGGATGGAGAGGGAAAATTTTCTCATATAAAATCAGCAAGAATTTCTTTCAACTTGTTTTAATGTACATTGTACTGATGATATTATCTGCATACATAGTCCAGAAGTTTTTAAAAAGTTATTTTGATTAAGAAAATACCATTTACAAGTTAAACCAGTACGGATATTTTGAGCGATGCAAAGAACTGGTATGTAATTCATACCAAACCTAAAAATGAAAAGAAAGTATTTGAGCAGATAATCAGCAAAGACATTGAAGTTTTTCTGCCAATGATACAGACGGTAAGGTATTGGTCGGACAGAAAGAAAAAGTTAATGGTACCTTTATTTCCCGGATATGTTTTTGTGAATTCTGACGAGGGTGAGAGAATCAGGGCTATATCAAATACATACGGAGCTCTGAGATACTTAATGTATCAAAAAAGGCCTGCAATAGTATCTGAAAAAGAGATTCTGAATATTAAATTATCTCTTCAGGTGCCTGAAAAAATCAGGATTGAGGAAAAAAGCATAATGGAAGGAGATTTAGTGGAAATAACAGGGGGAATATTCAGGGGATTGACCGGTTACATAAAAGAAATCAGGGGTCATTATAAGTTGATAGTAAATATAATCGAATTAAATTCCACGTTCAGTGTACAATTAAGCAGTTCAGAAGTAAAACTGTTCAAACCATTAATAAATACCAATCATTAATTAATAAATCAAAAAACCTCTATGGATTTAGTACAAAAAATTAAAAAAAATAAATTTAAGGTAGGAATAATCGGGTTAGGATATGTGGGTTTGCCTCTTGCTTTGGAATTTTCCATTAAGAATATTCAGGTAATAGGATTTGATTTAGATGCCGGGAAAGTCAGAAAAATAAATAAAGAAAAAAAATCTTACATAAAACATATCCCTTCTGAAAAAATAAAGAAAGAAGTGAACAGAAAGACATTTTTAGCGACAACGGATTTTTCGAGGATAAAAGAAACAGATGCAGTTATTATTTGTGTCCCGACACCATTAAATGCAAACAGGGAGCCTGATTTGAGTTATGTATTGAATTCCACCGAGGAGATTGCAAAGTATATGCGAAAAGGGCAGTTGATATCGCTTGAAAGCACAACATATCCCGGAACAACTGATGAGGATATACTACGCATACTTGAAAAAACCGGTTTAAAAGTAGGAAAAGATTTCTGGTTGTGTTTTTCGCCTGAAAGGGAAGACCCGAATAATCCGCACTATTCTACGTCAACAATTCCCAAAGTAGTCGGCGGGGTTACTGAAAAATGCACAATGATAGGAAAGATGATTTACAGCAAAGTAATTGATACAGTAGTAACAGTATCGAGCGCACGTGCAGCAGAAGCCACTAAATTGCTTGAAAATATATACCGCTCGATAAATATAGCTCTGGTAAATGAATTAAAAACAGTGTTCGACAGAATGGACATAGATATTTGGGAAGTAATAAGTGCAGCATCTACAAAACCGTTCGGGTTCACGCCGTTTTACCCCGGACCTGGTTTGGGTGGGCATTGCATACCGATAGATCCTTTTTATTTAACATGGAAAGCACGTGAATTTGAGATATCCACGAAGTTTATAGAGCTTGCAGGTGAAGTAAATACTTCCATGCCGTATTATGTAGTAGAAAAAGTAATGCATGCATTTAACAAAAACTTCAAGCATATTAACGGAGCAAAAATTCTAATACTTGGACTGGCATACAAGAAAGACATCGATGACATACGTGAATCACCGTCCTTAAAATTAATTGAATTACTTCAGGACAGGGGTGCGATTGTGGATTATAACGATGATTATGTAACGGAAATTCCGAAATTAAGAAAATATAAGTTTAATAAAAAATCAACAAAAATTACCAAATCCAATCTTTCAAAATATGATTTAGTATTATTATCTACTGATCATACTTATTATGATTATGAATTTATTTTACGGAATTCCAGGATTATAGTTGATACCAGGAATGCGTTTGGTAAATTTAAAAGTTCAAAAATATTCAAAGCTTAGTAAGTATTTATTTTTGCGGTAATTATAAATGAATTGTGGGTTTTTGAATTCCTTTTTTTATATTGATAAAAGTATTGAATAAAAGTATATTTAAGATTACAGAAATTCAGTAAAATCTGAATTTTTTGTGATTTTTTGCTTAAATGTGAGTAATTAGGCGGAGCTATATTCAAAAAGTCGCAATATTTTATTAAAAATTTAATATTTTCAAAATTTGAAAAAGAAAATAGCATTAATAACCGGAATAACCGGACAGGATGGAAGCTACCTTACCGAAATTTTGCTTGGTAAAGATTATGAAGTTCACGGTATTATCAGAAGAAGCAGTTCATTTAATACCGGTAGAATTGACCATTTGTATAATAATCCGGATATACTGAATAAAAAATTATTCCTGCATTACGGAGATGTAACAGATACGAGCAACCTGAACAGGCTGATTGAGAAGACCCAGCCCGATGAAATATACAATCTTGCCGCACAAAGCCATGTAAAAGTATCATTCGAGATTCCCGAATATACTGCTGAAGTAGATGCAATAGGGACTTTGAGATTTCTTGATGCTATAAGGGAAACAGGTATCAGGACAAAATTTTACCAGGCCTCGACAAGCGAATTATTCGGTAAAGTACAGGAGATTCCGCAAGACGAAAAAACCCCATTTTATCCCCGCAGTCCTTACGGAGCAGCAAAAATCTACGGATACTGGATTGTGATAAATTACCGTGAAGCATATAATCTGTTTGCGTGCAACGGTATTTTGTTCAATCACGAATCGCCAAGAAGGGGGGAAACATTCGTAACAAGAAAAATTACGAGAGCTGTTTCAAGAATTTTACTCGGTAAGCAAAGTAAATTGTATCTGGGTAATTTAAATGCAAAACGTGATTGGGGTTACGCACCTGAATTCTGCGAGGGTATGTGGCTAATGTTACAGCAAAAAAATCCCGAGGATTTTGTTCTTGCAACAGGTGAAACACATACTGTCAGGGAGTTTACGGACCTGACTTTTAAAGAGCTGGGAATAGAACTGGAATGGAAAGGTAAAGAGCAGGATGAAAAGGGATTAATAAAGAAAATATCCGAATGTGCTATTGTTGGCGATAAAAAAAACATTATTCCGAAAATCGGTGATGTAGTTGTAGAAGTGGATAAGGGCTATTACCGTCCGACTGAAGTCGATATATTAATCGGCAATTCTGCAAAAGCAAAAGAAAAACTCGGCTGGCAGACGAAAACCAAATTCAATGAATTAGTAAAGATAATGATTGAATCGGATTACAGGAAAGTTTTAAAACGCGGCTATTAAAACACATTTAATAAATAAAATTAATAAAAATTGGAAATAAAATTAGCAGTTATAGGTTGCGGGAAATGGGGAATGAATCATGTTAAGACCGCATACAAAATCTTAAATAAAAATTTAATATCTGTTTGTGACATAAATTCCTCAGCCATAAGCAAGGTTGAGCAGGTTTCGAAAGAAATTAAATTTACTTCTAACCTGGATGACGTTTTAAACGATTCCGGAATAAATGCAGTAATTGTTTCAACCTCAGCAGAAACTCATTTTGATGTTGCAAAAAAATGTCTTCTTGCAAATAAAAATGTACTTGTTGAAAAACCGATTACTTTGCTTTCAGCTGAAGCCTTTGAATTAATAAATATTTCGAACGAAAGGAAATTAAAATTGATGGTAGGGCACGTATTGTTATATCATCCGGCTGTACTTACAATGAAAGATATGATAGATGAAGGGTTGATAGGTAATCTTCAGTATATTTACAGCAACAGGCTGAATTTAGGTACGATAAGAAGTGAAGAAAACATATTATGGAGTTTTGCCCCGCACGATATTTCTATAATTCAGTTCCTGACAGGAAGCAAACCTGTTTATATCGGAGCTAAAGGGGCTGCATTTGTGCAGGAAAAAATTGAAGATACTACTCTGACATACCTGAAATATCCGAACAATGTACACGCACACATTTTCGTAAGCTGGCTTCATCCGTTCAAAGAGCACCGTGTAGTAGTAATAGGAGACAAGGGGATGCTTGTATTCCAGGACAGTTCGAAAAATGAAAAGCTTAAATTTTATAAAAAGGGATTCAGCATAGTGAACGGGTCGATAGAAAAATTCGATTCGGATTATGAAGTTATAAGTTATCCGGAAAAAGCTCCGCTTGAAGAAGAGCAAAAACATTTCTTTGACTGCATAATAAATGATAAAACTCCGAGGACGGACGGTGTTCACGCCAAGGATGTACTTGATGTTCTGGAAATTTCGCAGGTCAAATTAAATGAATAATAGTAATTGTAAGTACTTTTTAAAAATAATCAATAAACTCACAATATTATGAATTATTATGTAAATGAATTCGCCGTTGTTGATGAAAATGTCGAAATTGGCGAAGGTACCAAAGTGTGGCATTTCTCCCACGTTCAATCCGGTTCTAAAATAGGGAGCAAATGTGTTCTGGGACAAAATGTAAATATCGGTAATAACGTAAAAATCGGAAATTTTGTAAAGATACAAAACAAAGTATCTGTTTACGAAGGTGTCGAGCTGGAAGATTACGTATTTTGCGGTCCATCGATGGTTTTTACAAATATAATTGATCCGAGAAGCAAGTATCCCCAGGTAGGTGCGCAATATTATTTAAAGACTTTAGTAAAAGAAGGTGCGTCGCTGGGTGCGAACAGCACGATAGTATGCGGACATACAATCGGCAGGTTCGCATTTATCGGAGCAGGGGCTGTAGTTACCAGAGATATTCCGGATTTTGCACTTGCAGTGGGTAATCCTGCCAGAGTTGTAGGGTGGCTGAGCGAAGCAGGTAAAAAATTAAAATTCGATAAAGACGGAATTGCTTTTTGTGATAAATCACAGAAAAAGTACAAGTTGGAAAATAATCTTGTTAAAGAAATATAATTTGAAAATAATTACTGAATGATTTTTCTGAACATAAATTTTAATAAACATGAAAGTACCATTACTTGATTTAAAAGCGCAATATAAAACCTTGAAGAATGAACTTGATGAAGCGTTAATTAGGACAGCTGAGTCACAATATTTTATTCTTGGTCCGGAAGTAGAAAAACTGGAAAAATCAATGTGTGAATATCTTGACTGCAAGTATGCAATCGGGGTCTCCTCTGGAACGGATGCATTACTTATCGCTTTAATGGCAATAGACATAAAACCCGGTGACGAAATTATTGTACCGACTTATTCATTCTTCGCGACTGCAGGTGTTGTTTCGAGAATGAATGCGATACCTATTTTTGTTGATTCGAATCCTGTGACATACAACATAGATGTAAAATCTATTGAGAACAAAATAACAAGTAAAACAAAAGCAATTATTCCTGTTCATCTTTACGGTCAATCCGCTGAAATGGATGAAATAACAGCTCTTGCAAAGAAACATAACCTGAAAGTAATCGAAGACGGAGCACAGGCAATAGGAGTGCAGTATAAAGACGGAAGAAAAGTAGGTAACCACGGAGATATAGGCTGTTTCTCATTTTTCCCGAGTAAGAATCTTGGATGCTTTGGTGACGGCGGACTTGTAATCACTAATAATGATGAGCTTGGTGCAAAGTTAAGGATTATGAGAGTGCACGGGGGTAAGCCAAAATATTATCACAAAATCATCGGAGGTAACTTCAGGCTCGATGCAATTCAGGCAGCAGTATTAAACGTAAAACTTCCACATCTCGACAGCTGGTCCGAAAAACGCAGAAAAAATGCAGGTCTTTATACAAAATTATTTATGGAATCGGGTGTAGCAGGTAAAGAGGGCATAACCGAATTCAGCAGTAAGGAAAAAGTATTATTGCCCGGAGCAATATATAAAGACAGCGGGTTTAAAAACTATCACATTTACAATCAGTATGTAATCAGGGTGCAGAATCGCGATGATGTAAGAAAGCATCTGACAGAAAAAGAAGTCAGTACGGAAATATATTATCCCGTTCCTTTTCACAAGCAGGAATGTTTCGCAAGCCTGAAATCAAGATTTGAGAATACAAGTTTTGTAAATTCAGAAAGGGCTTCTAACGAAACAATAGCTCTTCCTATTTATCCGGAACTAAGGGACGAACAAATTGAATTTGTGGTGGAAACAATCATTCAGTTCATTAGCTTTATTAAATGACATTAATTAAAATTTAAACTTAACAAAAGAATATTTTGGTGAAAAACAATATTAAAATATCGCTCAGAAATGCAGTACCTTCCGATATTAGAAAAATATTTTATCTATCCAATGATCCGCTTGTTAGATTGAACTCATCTGTCAGCACAGTTATAAAATGGGAAGAACATAAAAATTGGTTTACAAAAAAATTAAAAGATATAAATCATCTATTCTTGTTATTTCATTTTAGAGATAAATTAATAGGACAGGTTAGATACATTGTAAAAAATAATGAAGCGGAAATAAGTATAAGTGTTCATAAAAGATTCAGAGGAAAAAAAATATCGGGGAAAATGCTTTCACTTTCACAAAAAGTAATTATAAAGGAATATCCAAACGTTTCAAAAATCAAAGCAACAGTAAAGGATTTTAATGAAGCATCTCAAAAAATTTTCTTGAATGCCGGATATTTATTTAAAAAATCTTATATCATAAACAAACAAAAATATTTTGATTTTTATTTATATTTGTAGTATACAAACTAATTATTAAAACATAAATTATTATGAATCAATCAGAAAATGAAATCGGTTTAATCAAAGGCGGAGTGTCTGTAGATGACAGAGGCGAAGTAAGATTTTGTAATGATTTTGATATGAATTCAATTAAAAGATTTTACCAAGTATCCAATTACCAAAATAATTTTGTCAGAGCATGGCATGCACATAAAAACGAATCAAAATATGTTTACGTAGTAACGGGTGCGGCAGTAGTTGCAGCCGTAAAAATCGATAATTGGAAAAAACCTTCAAAAGATTTAAAAATAAACAGGTATGTTGTGAGTGATAAATCACCTTCGATTTTATATATTCCAAAAGGATTTGCAAATGGTTTTATGACTTTAAAAGAAGACACTAATTTGATATTCTTTTCTACTTCAACCCTTGAAGAAAGCAAGAACGATGATTTCAGGTATGAAGCCTATTACTGGAATCCATGGGAAATTTTAAAAAGATAAAATAATGCACGATTCAAATTTATATATTAATATAAATGAAGAAAAGACAATAAGATATGCTTTTGAAAAAATCAAAAGCAAATTCGGAATTCTTATTACTATTATCGATAAATCGGGAAAATTAAAAGGTGTTATAACTGAAGGTGATTTAAGAAGGTCATTACTAAAAGGATATAGTCTTGAAACGCAACTCAAAATTGTAATGAACAAAGTACCCGTGTATATAACATCAAATCAACTAAATAACGAAGGTAATAAGAACGATATAATAAACAGGCTGAATAAACTTTATCCGGATGACAGCTATTCAAGAAAATATATTTTAATACCCATTGTTGACGATAAAATGATTGTGAAAGGCGCAATTAGTTTTGATGAATTAATTTCAGGGACTTATTTATATAAAATCAAAAAAAATAAAATACCAGCAAAGATTTTGGTTGTAGGCGGTGCAGGATATATTGGTTCGGTTTTGGTTAGAGCATTATTAAAAAAAGGTTATATGGTAAAAGTACTCGATAATTTTGTTTATAACCAGGATTCTTTGGACAAAATTAATTCCGATTATTTTAAGAGGATAAAAGGTGATGCAATAGATACGAATACCTTGATTAAAGCGATTTCCAATGTAGATGCAGTCGTTTATTTGGCGGAGATTGTAGGTGATCCCGCATGTGCGCTAATTCCTGAAACCGCTTTCAAAACAAATTTCCTGTCTGTAAATTCGATGGCATCATTATGTTCATATTTAAATATTAACAGATTTATATATACTTCTTCCTGCAGTGTATATGGAGCAAGCAAAGACCCAGATAACTTCTTAACGGAATCATCATCCGTTAATCCTGTTTCACATTATGGACGAATGAAATTGATGTCGGAACATGCTATTTTAAACCAAGTAAGCCAGAATTTTTCACCTACCATTTTGAGGTTATCTACAGTATTTGGAGTTTCAAATAGATCAAGGTTTGATTTGGTCGTGAATTTGTTTGCTAAGAATGCATATTTTTATAAAGAACTTAACGTATTTGGCGGAGAGCAGTGGAGACCAAATGTTCACGTGAAAGATGTTTCAAAAGCAATAATTTCTGTATTAAATTCAAAGTTGGAGATTGTTGGTAACCGAATCTATAATATCGGAAATAAGAAAAACAATCTTAAAATAATTGATGTTGCTTATTTAGCGAAAGAGATATTCCCTAAAGTAAAAATAAATATTCATAAATCTGAGAAAGACAATAGAAATTACAAAGTATCATTTGACAAATATGAAAAAGAAGTGGATTCTTTTAATTATATGTCCGTAAAAGAAGGGTACAGGGAATTGTATAATTTTTTTAAAAATAAATTAATAAAAAATCCTGAAAACAAAATTTATTACAATATAAAATTTTGGGAAGAATATAATAATGAAAATTCAAAGTCCTAACAGATTTATACCGTATGGCAGACAAAAGATAAGCGAAGAAGACATTCAATCAGTTGTGGAAGTGCTGAGGAGCGATTTTATTACGCAAGGTCCGGCGATAAATAAATTTGAAGAGGAGGTTGCAAAGTATTTGAATGTAAAATATGCGGTAGCCTGCTCGAGCGGTACATCTGCGTTGCATATTGCCTGTCTTGCATTAGGTTTAAAAAAAGGAATGAATGCAGTAACGTCAACTGTAACTTTTCTTGCTTCAGCAAACTGTACACAATTTGTTGGTGCCGATGTTGTTTTTTCAGATGTTACACCCGATACATTCGATTTATCCGTTGAAGAATTCGAAAATAAATTACAAAAGCAAAAAATTGATTTTGTTATACCTGTTCATCTGGGAGGTCATTCCTGTGATATGGAAGAAATCTATGATTTAAAGAAAAAATATAATTTTAAAATTATAGAAGATGCTTGTCATGCTTTTGGCAGCAGTTACAAAAATAACAAAGTTGGTTCATGTGAATTTTCAGACATTGCGGTCTTTAGTTTTCATCCAGTCAAGCATATTACTACAGGTGAAGGCGGAATTGCGACGACAAATGATGAAGAATTATATAAAAGATTGATAATTTACAGAAATCACGGGATGCATAAAAATGCGGATAAGTTTGTAAACAAAAATTTGGCTTATGATGAAAAAAAGGAACCGAATATGTGGTATTATGAAATGAATGAAGTAAGCCACAATTACAGAATCACCGATATTCAGTGTGCACTTGGATTGAGTCAATTGAAAAAGATAGATAAGTTTGTGGAGAGAAGAAGAAAGATTGCGGAGTATTATAATTCCCGATTTTCAGAAATTAGTATAGTAACTACACCGGTAGAAAAAGAATATGTAAAATCATCTTACCATTTATATACTTTGCAAATCGATTTCGAAAAACTTGGAAGGTCAAGAAATTCAGTCATGAAAGAATTGAGGGAGAATAAAATCGGATCGCAGGTCCTGTATATCCCGGTTCATCTACAACCTTATTATGCTCAAAAATATGGCTACAAGCAGGGTGATTTTCCAAATTCGGAAAATTATTATAAGAACTGTCTGAGTATTCCAATGTTTCCGGATTTAAGTGATGTAGAAATTGAATATGTAACAGATAAAATAAAGCATTTGTTAACAAAATAAACACAAAAGATGAATAGTGAATTAACATTTTTAAATAATATTAAGGAATATTATAGCGATAGTACTGATTTGATGAAAAGAATAAATGTTCATAAAAACTTTAGTAAAATCAGGGTGATGTGGGATGCATGGGTTCTTGATAAATTACCAAATGAGGAAAACATTAATAAAGTTTTGGATTTAGGATGCGGTGAAGGTAGGTTTATAAAATATCTGTTGCAAAAAAGTATAGGAAATTATTATTCGGGTTATGATCTTTCCAAATCAAATATTCAAACCGCAAGTGAACAAACAATAGAAAATAAGGAAAAAGTAAAATATGAAGTTGCAGATGTTGAAGTAATAGATTATGAATCGAACAGTTATGATTTAATTATGTGTAATCATATGTTGTGGCATATAAAAGATAAAGAGAAATTTTTAAAAAGATTATCCAATTCAATGACATTACAGGGAGTTTTTATTGCGACAACCAATTCATCTGATTATATGCACCAATTATATGATTTACATTTCAATTTTATGAAATCATTAAAGTTTCCTGAATACACAACAGGAAATCCAGAAAGGTGTACTGGGTTTAATCTGGAAGAAGGAGAATCTGTTCTGAGTAAATATTTTTCAAATGTTACGGGTTATACACTTGATAATGAATTGTTGTTTGAGTCACCGGAACCGTTTTTGGATTATTATTTGATTTATTTAAAATCTCAAATTTACTTGTATAAAGATATTCCGGTTAATATGTGGGAAAAATTATTTAAATCTGTAAAAGAATATGTTATTAATGAAATCAGAGAAAACAAAATATTTAAAGTACAAACCAAATCGGGAATGTTTATTGGAAATAAAAATATAAATTCCGCAAAATAGCTTATGAATTTTCTTATAAGGGCGGATGCTTCATTTGAAATTGGTACCGGTCATGTTATACGATGCATTGCTCTCGGACAAATGTTGAGTGAAGAAAAGCATAATGTTATTTTTGTTACAAATTCCAGTCAACAAAAAGTAATAGACAGAATAGCAAATGAAAAGTTCAAAGTTATAAAAATTACAGAATATGATAATTTATTGAAAGATTCAGAATATACTGCAAAATATGCAAAGAATAATGAAATAGATTTGGTAATCACGGATGGTTATAAATTTGAAACCGAATATCAAACAATTATAAAAAATTACGGGCTTAAATTGATGTGTATAGATGATATAGCAAAATGTCATTATGTCAGTGATTACATTTTGAATCAGAATATAAATGCGGAAAAAATATTCAAATATTCCTGTGAAAATTACACAAAACTATTTCTAGGCTTGCGGTATGTATTATTAAGAAGAGAATTTAGAGAATTGAGAGGGTGGAGAAGGAGTCTGAAAAATGAGTGCAAAAATATTTTAATTACAATGGGTGGAAGTGATGAAAATAATAATACGCTAAAAGTTCTTAAAGCCTTTGAAAAAAACGATACAAAATTAAGTATTAAAACTCTATTGGGCTTTACTAACGTATATATAGATTCGATTTTAAATTATATGAAGGAAAGCAAGCATTCAATAGAAGTAGTTCAAAATTCTAATAATGTCGTTTCATTAATTAAGTGGTGCGATTTAGCTGTCAGTGCTTCAGGAAGTACCGTTTGGGAATTGCTGAAATTAAATACCCCGATTGTAACAGGTTTTACTGTGGAAAATCAGATAGCTATTAATGAACAGTTAAAAGAAAAAGAATTAGCGTATTCTATCGGAGATATTAATAATATTGAAATTGAAGAATTATCAAATAAATTAATAAACGTAATATCTGATTCAGGAATCAGGGAAAAATTATTTATGACCGTAAAAAATATATTTATCAAACATAAGATGCTATCGGTTATTCCTGAGATTTGCAGTAATTTAAAAGGTTGAAATGATGAAAAATAATTTTGATTTTAAAAAAATATTTATTGTAGCAGAACTCTCTGCTAATCACAATCAAAGTATCGATTTAGCATTGAAAACTATTTCCGCTGCAAAAGAATCCGGCGCTGATGCAATTAAAATTCAGACTTACACAGCAGATACGCTGACAATAGATTGTAATAATGAATATTTTAGGATTAATAACGGTTCACTTTGGGACGGTAAAACACTGTATGAGCTATATAGGCAGTCATATACGCCATGGGAGTGGCACAGTAAATTAAAGAAGCATGCAGAAAGTTTAGATTTAATATTCTTTTCCACACCTTTTGATTTTACAGCGGTAGATTTTCTCGAAGAGCTTGATGTCCCTATGTATAAAGTTGCATCTTTTGAAATATTTGATATTCCCCTTATTAAATATATTGCATCGAAAGGAAAACCAATAGTAATTTCCACAGGTTTGGCAGAACTTAATGATATTGAAGAAGCGGTAAATGCTTGTAAAGATGTAGGTAATAATCAAATAGCTTTACTAAAGTGTACATCGGAATATCCCGCTCCAATTGAAGAAGCGAATCTGCTTACCATACCTGATATGGCAAAAAGATTTAGTTGTATAGCAGGTTTATCCGATCATACAACAGGGATTGGTGTTCCTATTGCAGCAGCTGCTTTAGGAGCAAAGATTATAGAAAAACATTTTATACTTGATAGAAAACTTGGGGGAACAGACTGGGTATTTTCCATAGAACCTTCAGAGTTTTCGCAAATGACAAAGTTAATCAGGGAAACAGAAAAAGCTACAGGAAAAATAACTTATGTGTTAGGTGAAAAGGGAAAAAAGAATAAAGTATTTGCGCGTTCACTTTTTGTCGTTAAAGATATAAAAACAGGTGAAGTTTTCACAAAAGAAAATATTAAGTCAATCAGACCCGGGTATGGATTGCATCCCAAATATTATTATGATGTTTTAGGCAAAAAATCCAATACAAACATTAAAAGAGGAACCCCGTTAAACTGGGAGTTCATAGAAAACAAATGAAAAAAAGAGTAGCAATAGGAACAGCTCAATTCGGTTCTGATTATGGTATTAACAATAAAACAGGTAGACTTTCCGATGAAGAAATTAATCAAGTTTTGAATATTTGTTCGGTTAACGATATATCTTTTCTCGATACAGCATATGTTTACGGGGACAGTGAAAAAAGAATCGGGAAGTATTGTGAAGAAAATAAACGGTATTTTAGCATTATAACGAAATTGCCCGATTGCAATATTAACGAATTCGATAAAATATTCAATGATTCTCTTTTGAGGTTAAAAACAGATAATGTATATGGTTATTTAATACATAATATCAATTCATTCAGAAAAAATCCCGAGATATTCAATAAATTAAGAAAAAAGAAAGAAGCAGGGAAAATAAAAAAAATCGGATTTTCTTTATATAATGCAGATGAACTTCAAATGTTATTTGATATTGATTTTAATTTTGATTTAATTCAGTTTCCTTATAATATATTTGACAGAAGGTTTGAGCCATATTTTGATACATTAAAAGAAAAAAATGTGGAAATACATACCCGGTCTGTATATTTACAGGGATTGTTTTTTATTAACCCTGAAGAATTAAATATTTATTTTAATAGTATAAAAGACAAACTCGATTTATTACGTAAACTATCAGATAGATTGGGGATCCGAATTCAGGCTTTGTGTCTTTCCTTTGTTATGAAAAATAAAAATATCGATAAAATTGTTATTGGAATAGATAATAAAAAACAGTGTTTGGAATTAATAGAAAATGAAAATCAAATAGAAAATGCTTTTGAGTATTACGATGAATTAAAAAAATTAAAAGTAGAAGATATAAATATTTTATTACCTTATAAATGGAAGAAATGAAAACATCCGAGAAAAAAATTGTATGTATTGTTCAAGCGAGGATGTCATCATCACGTTTACCGGAAAAAATGATGAAACCATTAGCAGGGAAACCCAATTTAGAACAAGTTTTCAGGCAATTATCGTTTTCAAAAAAAATTAATGAATACATATTAGCAACAAGTGTAGATTTAACCGACGATATATTATTTCAATGGGCTAAAGGTTTTAACATAAAATGTTTCAGAGGAAGTCTTGATGATGTTCTTGACAGGTTTTATCAGGCTGCAAAAAATTCAAAAGCAGATATATTAATAAGGGTGACAGGTGATTGTCCATTAATTGATCCGAAAATAATTGATAATGTAATTGATTTACATTTGATAAATAAATTCGATTATACTTCAAATGTTGACCCACCGACTTTTCCCGATGGATATGATGTTGAAGTGTTTAATTTTGAATCTTTAGAAAAAGCATGGAAAAATGCGAATCTTAATTCCGAAAGGGAACATGTTACACCTTATATAAGAAATCACAAGGAAATATTTAATATCGGAAATTACGAATCGGATAAAAATCTTGAACATATAAGACTAACATTAGATAACGAAGAAGATTACGAACTGATTTCCTTAATTTATGAAAAACTATATGATGAAAAATCTTATATAAGTCTCGATAAACTTCTGAATTTTCTTTCTGAAAATTCAAAAGTCTTAGATGTTAATAAACATATTCAAAGAAATTTAGGATATACAAAATCTTTAGAACTTGATAAAAAACTAAAAAATGAGTAAAACATTGGATTTGTACGAAAAAGCAAAAAAAATTATCCCGGGTGGAACACAGCTGCTTTCCAAAAGACCTGAAATGTTTTTACCTGGTTTGTGGCCGGCGTATTATGAAAAAGCAGAAGGGTATAAAATATGGGACTTAGACGGTAAAGAATACATTGATATGAGTTATATGGGAATTGGTTCCTGTATATTAGGTTATGCTGATAAAGATGTTAACAATGCTGTAAAAGAAGCAATATCGAATGGTACAATGAGCACACTTAATGCACCGGAGGAGGTCGGATTTGCAGAGTTAATCGTTTCTTTACATCCATGGGCGGAAATGGTAAGATATGCACGTTCCGGCGGAGAAGCAATGTCCATTGCAGTTAGAATCGCAAGAGCATATTCAAAAAAAGATAAAGTACTATTTTGTGGATATCACGGATGGCACGATTGGTATCTATCCGCAAATCTATCGAACGAAAAATCTCTCGATGGGCATTTGTTACCCGGTTTAGATCCGCTTGGTGTTCCTCGAGGTCTTACAGGATTAACTTTTCCTTTTAATTATAATGATGCAAAAGGATTTTTATCTCTTGTAAAAAAACATAAGGATAACATTGGAGCTATAGTACTTGAATCAATCCGAAATACAAATCCAAATATCGAGTTTTTGCAAATAATAAAAGAGACTTCGTTAAAAGAAAAAATCCCATTGGTTGTTGACGAAATAACTGCAGGGTGGCGATTAAACAAAGGCGGGGCACATTTACTTTTTAATTTTGAACCGGATATTGCTGTGTTTGCAAAAGGAATGAGTAACGGGTACCCAATGGCAGCTATAATCGGAAACGGGAATGTGATGCAAGCGGCACAGGATTCGTTTATAAGCAGTACTTACTGGACAGAAAGGATTGGTCCCGTATCTGCCATTGCTACTGTGAAAAAAATTATAGCGAAAGATGTTCCAACTCATTTAATTAATACCGGGAAAAAAATGAAAGATATTTGGTTAAGAGTTGCAAAAAACAATAATATTGAAATAGAAGTTTCAGGTATTGATCCTCTTGCACATTTTGCTTTTAATTACACGAATGCTTTGTCACTAAAAACCTTGTACACACAGGAGATGCTTGAACGAGGAGTGCTTGCAACAAATGCCTTTTATTCTTCATATGCACATGATGATATAGCTTTAAATAAATATGAGTTTTCTGCTAATGAAGCATTTGAAATTATTTACAAAGCCATACAATCCGGAAATCCGGAAAATTTTTTAAAAACTCCAGTTTGTCATTCAGGCTTTAAAAGGTTAACTTAATTATAAAAACATGGAATATAAACATTACATAGAAGGGGAAAAAATTTATTTACGTGAGGTGAGAATTACAGACGTAAATGAAGAGTATTATCAATGGATGAACGATTCCGAAGTCAATCAGTATTTGGAAACAAGATTCATTCCGCAGTCAATCGAAAGTATAAGAAAGTATGTGGAAAAATTTGACGGAAGTATGAATGAGATATTTTTAGCTATTTGTTTAAAGGAAAATGATAAACATATAGGGAATATCAAATTAGGACCAATTAACTGGATACATAGATTCTCTGATGTAAGTCTTATATTGGGTGATAAAAATTACTGGGGAAAGGGAATTGCCACTGAAGCAATAAAGTTGATTACCAATTATGCTTTTACTGTTTTGAACCTGCATAAACTTAGAGCCGGGTGCTACGAGCAGAATGTAGCATCGAAAAAGGCTTTCGAAAAAGCAGGTTATGGAGTCGAATCGGTTTTTAATAAACAGTATATGTTTAACAGTAAATATGTAAATATTTTTTCACTTACAATTTTCAATGAGAAATAAATACAGCTTGCTATCAAGAGATACAAACCTAATTGCCTTTGTTGGTGATATATATCACCTGCTTGGTGCTATAACATACGCTTATAGGATTTCGAAATCGGAAAAAGTTAATGGAGTAATATATGTCGGAAAAAACTGGTTGAGAAACGACCCGATAAAAGAACAGGTATTTGAAATAGAAAATGTAAATATTAGGATTGTTAAAAATTATAGTTACTTTAAAATACTTCCGAGTAAGTATTTTATAATACTAAAGCATTTTATATTTCGTGGATATGATAAATCTATACATATTGTTAATGTAAGAAATGCAAGTCTCAATTTAATTTTTTTTACTTTATCAATGTTTAATTCTCTTATAAAGTGTGTGGTTATAGAAGAAGGTATTTCTACATATTATAACGAAAAGGGATATGTGTTTGCCCTGAAAAGCAAAATAAAAAGGATTCTGATTAAAATGATGTTATACAAAAGCGAAGATTTTACATTCTTTACAAAAAAAGGGAAATATAATTTAATACCAAATACTGATGTCATTGCAAATTACAGGGAATTTCTTGCTAAATATTCAAATTCTATTTATAATTCTGTTGGAGAAACGCTGAATAAATACAGAAACAAGGATTTAACAGGATCCGCATTTATTGCATCATATCCTATCTTAAATCATCATGCAGAATATATGGAGTTTCTTGATAAGCTTATCAAAATTTTGAAAAAAGAAAATATAAAAGTTTATATAAAACCGCATCAGTGTGATATTCTCGATCAATATGATATTTATGGTGTAGATGTATTGCCCCACGATTTACCCATTGAGTCATTGCTTGATTTCTTTAAACCCGATTACTTATTTGGATTTCTTTCAACTGCTCTTGTAAATGCAAATTTGCTTTATAATACATATTCAATTGATTTAAGTAATATATTATTAAATGAATTCAATGTAAGCCTGACTCCGCATAAAGATTATATTAATAAACTCTTTGAAAATCAGGTGAAAGTACTGAATTCATTCGAAGAATTAAATTCGTTAGTACAAAAAGAAAAATAATCTTATTCGTAATTTTGTTCAAAATAAATTAAGTGCATTAAAAAATGATTTGGAATTAAAAAGTTTTCTAGGTCATTCAAAAAATTATATATCAGCAAATTTTTTTCTAAAAGGATTAACTTTCCTTACGATGCCAATATTCACCCGTTTGCTTTCTCCTTCGGATTACGGAGTGATTTCAATATTTACGACATTTGTCGGATTTTTTTCTATATTTTTTATGATGGGTTTAGATAGTTCAATTAATTTGTATTTTTTTGAAAAAGATAAAGTTTATGATGAATTTCTTGGATCGAATATTATTTTTATTTCTGTTACCGGTTCGGTTATTACTGTTCTAATTTTGCTTTTTCTAAATCCTCTTGCGGGTTTAATTTCTGTTGATAAGTCAATAATAGTGTATGCACTCATTTCATGTATACTGAGTATCCCGATTACTTTGATATCGAGTTATTTTCAAATGACACAAAACAGCAGAAAATATTCTATATATAATATCTTGAAATATTCGTGTATAACAATTCTTTCTATTATTCTTATTGTAAATTTAGAGAATTCAAAATATCTCGGAAGATTGTATGCTGAATTATGTGTATCCGCAATATTATTTGTAGTTTTGCTACCGCAGTTATTAAAGTTGACTAAATTTAATTTCAATATTAAGTATATAAAATATACATTTATTGTCGGTTTTCCTTTGATTCCACATGCACTTACACAAATTATACTGAATTTTTCGGATAGAATAATTATAAACATAAATTCGGGGGAAAACGATGTGGGTTTGTATGCATTTGCATATAATATTGGCATGGTTATTAATGTTGTGATAATGGGAATGAATCAATCCTGGGCACCTATTTTTTATGGAAAATTGAGAGATGAAAAATACAGAGATATTATAAACCTATCTCCTAAGTTTATAAGTATAATTTTTTCAATAGCATTACTGCTTATTGTATTCTCCCGTGAGCTTGTAATAATTCTCGGAGAGAAGAGATATTATTCGTCTTTTGAAATTATACCTTTTGTTGTATTGGGCTATGTCTTTATATTCCTTTATCTTCTTTTTGCAAATTACGCTTTTTATTACAAACGGAACCTGAGAATATCCCTATTTTCTATGATTTCGGCTGCTATCAATATTGCATTGAATATTATTTTCATACCCGTTTATGGCTATAAGTTTGCTTCTGTTTCAACTATGATTGCATTCCTGATTTTGTTTCTTATACAATATATTGACGTTAGAAATTATGTGAAAAAATCCAATCTCATTCCGTTAAGTAAATTTTTCTTTAGGTTTTTAATTTTGCTTGCAGGTTTTGCTTATTTTTATTTAATAAATCTTTTTGTAATTAATTTTGCATTGGAACTTATTCTTAATCTTATCGTTTCCGGATTTTTGATTTTTCTTATTTTCAGTTACAAGCCTGTAATATTTAAAACCACATAATATTTTTTATGAGCAATTATTTAGGTGAAATTATACTCCAATTAAAAGCATTTATTAAAATATATATTCTTAGAGATAAAAAAAACTATTTTCTATATAAATGGTATCTCGCTAAAGGGGAAAGAAAATTACGATATAATTATCCTTTGAATGGAAAAAGTATAGTTTTTGATGTGGGGGGATATGTGGGAGAGTTTACAAATAATATTGACAGAAAATATAAATCGCAGATTTATTTTTTTGAACCAATAGATGAGTTTTTTGAAATTGCCCTAAATAAATTCAAAGGAAGAAATAATATAAAATTATACAAATCAGGATTAGGCTCGGAAACAAGAACTGAGCTTATTACCTTAGATGGAGCTGCGTCGAGTGCAATAAAAAAAAGCTCAGAATCAAGAAATATTTTTATAAAATCAATTGTTGAATTTATGGATGAAAATAATATTAGGGATGTTGATTTAATTAAGATTAATATCGAAGGTATGGAATATGAGTTACTTGATAAGGTTTTAGCAAATAATAGAATTAATTTTTTTAAAAATATTCAAGTTCAATTTCACAATTTTAATTATGGAGATGATTTGTTAAGAGATAAAATAAGAAGCAGGCTTGCTATAACTCACTATCCAACGTATGAATATCCTTTTGTTTGGGAAAACTGGAGATTAAAATAATATGAAAATTATTAATAAAACAAAAAACTTAGTGCTGAATATTGTTCCTGAATCCGTGCATAATATATACAGAATGAGTAAAACCAAGTATTTTGGAAATAATATTATTGTAAAATGGGAAAAGAACGGTAAACAGTTGCCTCCACCGCATGTATTTAAACAAAATTTGATAAAAAGTTATCAAAAAAAAACAGGAATAAAAATTTTAATAGAAACCGGAACATATATGGGAGACATGGTATATGCAATGAAAAATGTTTTTGATAAAATATATTCAATCGAATTATCAAAAGAATTATTCGGTAAATGCCAAAAAAGATTCAGGAAAAATAAAAATGTCATACTTTTGAATGGAGACAGTGGCGAAATGATTAGTAGTATCCTGAAAGAAATTAAAAAACCGGTAATTTTTTGGCTAGACAGTCATTATTCGGGAGGAAATACTGTTAAAGGAAATAAAGACACTCCAATTGCGGATGAATTAAGAAGCATATTGGAAAATTCTTTTTTTAATCACATTATTTTAATAGATGATGCGAGATGTTTTAATGGTTCAAATGACTATCCGACTATAAACGAATTAAATGAAATTGTTTTAAAATACACAAAGGATTATGAATTAAAAGTAAATGAAGACGTTATCTGTCTAAAGATAAATAAAGATTAGATATTATGGCTTAAATAAGAAATTAGATAAGTCAGGCAAAACAAATTATGATTTCTAATTTACATTAATAAATAATTATTTGAGATACAAGGAAGCTGACATAGAATACAATATAGAAGCCGATACAGAAGTTGATAAAAAGACAAACCACTTACCATTTATGGTTTTATTGGTATTATTTCTTATCTCTATGACATTCACTATGATACCGTATTTCAGAGAATTGAGATACATAAAATATATAGTTCCGTTTTTGTCACCATTCTTTCTTTTACCGAGAAGAAGTTATTTTAATCTGTTTGATGAGCTGTATTATAAAAATATGATAATGTATTTCATTATAGTTGTTCAGTCATTGTTTGTTGTGTATATTAGCAAACCTTTGTATATGAACTTTTTTGGGGAAACACTGTTTTTTACAACACCATTATTATTTACTTTTTTTCTGTTTAAATATTATAATCATAACAATAAAGATTTTTATATCAAATTTCTTTTTTGGGGTATTGTATTTACTTATGCCATTCACTTGCTTTCACCGGAAAGAGGTTTTACAGATCCGATTTTTGTGAATCCGATAAATTTATTTTTGAAAGCGGAAAAAACTATGGGAATAGCATCCCACGGACTTTACATGGGATATTTTATGATATATTTTGCATTAAAGAAAAATTACAGATATTTTATTTACGCATTATTCGTAAGTCTTTTGTCTTCAAAAAGAATTGCCATGGGTGCTTTACTATTAGTCTTTGTTATCTATAAATTATCAGGTAAAAAAGAGTGGTCACAAATGAAAAAAGTCACAATTTCAGTGATTATGGTATTAATCAATTTGATAATTGTATATTTTTTGTATCATTATACACTTGGGGATTATGATGATTTTATTTTCCTTTTAACGGGTACCAATGCAGGAGATATTACGACAGGGCGTTTCTGGATTTATAACATGTACATGGATAAACATGTTTTTGACTGGATGGGAGATGGGATTGGGTTCGTGACAAAGACTATATCGGATATAGTAGGAATGAATTATAATTTTCATTCAGATATATTAAAAAACTTTCTTGAATTCGGTCCAGTCGTTTTTTGTTTGTGGGTATACTTTCTTTATAAAATTAATGCCAGGAATTTAAAGACGCTATTATATGTAATCTATACAAATGTTTTATTTATTACCGATAACGTATTTATATATTTTGATGTATTTTTTCTATTTTATTTCTTTATAACAATAACATTGATTGAAGAGAGAGATGAATATGAAGTTTTGAAAATAGAAGAATCCAAAGAATTGTCAGTGGAAGGTAAAATATATTATTAATGATTATCTCAAGGTTAATTGGCGGTTTGGGTAACCAGATGTTTCAGTATGCATTTGGAAAAGCTATATCTGTCAGAAATAATACGGAATTGAAAGTGGATATAACTCACTTAAATTCAAGATATAACACCAAATCTATGATTTTCAGAAATTACGACCTCGATATTTTTAATCTTGATTTGAAAATTGCATCTAAAGAGGAAATATCTCAATTTATTATGCCAAAAGGAAATACAACTTATACCATTTATAATTTATTAAATAAATTTCACAGGTATAAAAATATTGTATCGGAAAATGGCAATCGTTTCAACGAAGAATATTTAAAAGCGAAAGACAATTGCTATTTAATAGGATACTGGCAAAACCATAAATACTTTTCCGAAATATCTGAAATAATTAAAAAGGGGTTTTTGATAAATGATTCTTTATTGGAATCCGAAAATATATTCCGAGAAATTGCAAATACTAATTCGGTTTGTTTGAGCTACAGGAGGAAAGAATATCTTCAGGATAAATATCTGGGTACACTCACAGGTTCTTACTTTGATTATTACTACAAAAACGCAATTGAATTATTGTGTTCAAAAACATCCGATCCAGTATTTTATATTTTTTCAGATGATATAGAGTGGTGCCGAAAGAATGTGAAGATTGATAAAAAGCATGTTTTTATCGGAGACGAGCATTCAGGATATAAATTTAAAAATAAATTTAAACTCATGTATTCCTGTAAGCACTTTATAATCCCAAACAGCACTTTTCCATGGTGGGCTGCCTGGATTGCAGATAGTAAGGAAACCATTGTCATTGCTCCCAAAAAATGGTACGTAAGTGATATTAAATATGATAATATAGTCCCCGAAAAATGGTTTCGTTTGTAATTAAATATCAGAATATAAAATGTCTTCAATAGGAGTACTTTTAGTTACTTATAATCAATATGATATTACGAAAAAATTCATATTGAATTATATACAATGCTTCCCATTGGAAAAATACAAATTGTTGATTCTTGATAATAATTCATCTGATATGACTTTTGAAAAAATAAAAGAAGAGTTTCCGGAAATTGATATTAGAAAACTAAACGGTAATTACGGTTGCGTTACAGGAAGAAATATAGGAATAGTTGAGTTAATAAAATTGGAATCTAATTATATATTCATTTCAGATAATGATATTGTTTTTAAGGATTCTGAAACGTTAAATAAGTTGGGAAAATTTATGCAAAGTCACCCTGAGTTAGCCGGTTGCTGCCCTATAGTCAGATGGTTTGATGACGAGAGTATTCAAACATTAGGTACAAGAGAGGTAAGAAAGAATTGGTTTAAAAATGTTTCGGTTTTGGATAATAACATTTTCGTAAACTCATTACCCGGCTGTGCACAGTTTGTAAAGAGTTCAACTTTTAAAAAATATGGTGTTTATGATAATGACCTTTCGCCAATAAGCATCGAGGACCTTGAATGGGGCATGAGAGCAACAAAAAACGGGGCTAAATTAGCGTATGTAAATAATTGCGAGGTATATCATATTCAAAAACGGAATGTGAAAAATTCTCGTGAAAAAACGGAGCATGTTATTAAAGGGAGGGGAGTCTTTTTAAGAAAATATTTTTCTTTGCAAAGTATAGCAAGGGAATTTAGGAATTTTATTTATTTTACATATAATTATGGATTTATTTTTACAATTAGAGCATACAAAAAAGGTCTGACTAAAAAAATAGAAAAGGATAATTATAATTTCGATAAGTTTAAAGAAACCATATCCAAATATGTTACAGATATATATTTTACACACATTTGAATTTGAAATAATATGTTATGATAAAGAAAAATAGCAGAATTATAGTATACATTGTTAAACTATTTATGCATATACATGAATTTTTACATTCTGTATTTAATATTAATATAAAAGGTGTCAGCTTTTTCTATAAATTTTTAAATTACGAAGATTATTTTCGGTTCGGAAATAAATTTCTTTTTTACAATCCAAAGGTAAGAGGTTCTTATGCCAGGTTAATTAATGGGAAATATAATGAGACGGAAACGCATATTTTTTTAAGACATATTTTGAACACATTTAGCAATATGAATTTTACTTTAGTGGAAGTAGGGGGTAATGTAGGAGAGTTTTTAATTGATTTCGGAGGTGATAATCAAATAGATAAGTTTTATATTTTTGAACCGCAGATCGAATGTGTATTATCTCTGAATAAGACAGTTGAAAAAAACAATTTTAAAAATGTTTTAATTGTACCAAAAGCCGCATATGATACTAATGGATTTGTGTCATTTAAAAAAACAGAAAGTTTCAGCGGTTCACACATAGATACAAACGGGAATTCGGATTTAAAAGTTGAAACTGTTACTATTGATACAATAAATATAAATCAGAAAAACATAATAATGCTTATTGATGCCGAAGGAGCAGAATTAAAAATAATGAAAGGTGCAAGAAATTTAATTCAAAGAGAGATTCCTTTGATTATTTTTGAATACAATTATGTTACAAAACAGTATTTCGAAATAGAAAATGTATATGAAGAACTGGGTAGAGATTATAAAATTTTCCGTCTTTCAAAGAATGGAATATTGGATGAAAAATTGCGAGAGAAAAACTGGAATCTGGTTGCAATAAATATAAACGGATTATTTAAAAGACTTAGCGAATAAACAATAATAAAGAGAAATATTTCGAAATAGATTGAATAAAATTATCACAATAAGCATTCCGGCTTATAACAGACCTGAAACATTATCGAGATTACTTAACAGTATTCCTTCCGAATGTTCAGATGATATAGACATTTTAGTGATAGAGGATAATAGTCCGAAGAGATTGGAGATTAGAAAAGTCATCGTTCAGTTCAGGGATAAAGGACTATTTGACGTAAAGTATATTGAAAATGAAGAAAATCTCGGGTTTGATGGAAACATAAAAAAGTTAGTCGAGAAGGGTGAAGGGGAATATATGATGCTAATGGGTGATGATGATTTTTTTATTAAAAATAATTTATACAGCTACATTGAATTTGTAAAGAAAAATAGAAATTTAGGTTACATTCTGAAAAACTGGAAATACTTGCATAGTTCGGGCTGGGAAGAACCAATGAATTATTTTTCGAAGTCACAGTTATTTGAGCCGGGAGTCGATACTTTATTGAAATTATTCCGAATTAGTGTTGCAATGTCGGGATTTAATATCAAAAGGGAATATCTAACCGGACTTTCAACAGATATATTTAACGGAACCTTGCTATATCAGATTTATTTGCTTTCGGAAGTTGTCTTAAAGTACCCTTGCGGATATTGTGATATACCTATCGTTTATTCCATGAAAGAAAAAACGGAAGTCCCGTTTTTTGGTAATTCGGAAAACGAAAAGCATCTTTATGACCCGGGTATTATAACCATAAGAAACTCCGTTAATTTTATGATGTCTTTTTTTAGAATTTCAGATTATTTAGATGAGAAGTATAAGATTAATTTTTCGGAGAAATTAAGAAAAAATCTTTCAAAATATTCATACAGAGTCCTTGCAATTCAACGGCAGAGAGTCGGAATAATAGATTTTATTTTTTATTTCAGGCAATTAAACAACAGAGTTAAAATTAACAATACTATTTATTACTATATTTATTTTATTGCTTTATTAATTTTCGGTACAAAAATATGCGACTCGTTATTATTCCTTACCAAGAGAATATTCAGAAAAACTCCAAACTGAAAATAAATGACTAATTTATTAAATGATAAACAATATTCTCTGATTGATGACGGCAGTCATATGGTTTCGCACCAGAAAATTTCATTTAAATATTTATTTGAACATATTAAACCTGATGGAGTCTATTTATGCGAAGATTTACATACACCATACTACCTTAAATTCGGAGGTGGCTTTCGAAGATATAATACTTTTATCGAATTCAGTAAAAAATTAATTGATTATTTAAATGCATTATATTCTGAACAAAAAAAGTTTAAACCTAACCGTTATACTTAAACGGTAAATTCACTGCATTTTTATGACAGTGTTTTAGTCATTAAGAGAAAAATAAAAGAAGAAACAACTGCTTTTATTACCGGAAAGACAGAGCATGAACATCGGAATCCAAAAAATCAATATAAAAAGATTAATTGGATTATTATAAATGTCGGATATTATGTAATCTTAAAAATAAATTCTATATTAAGATTTTTCAGACTTCCCGGATTTTTAATTAAACAATATTATGGTTACCTATCTTTGTGAATAAAAAAAACAAAATACTTTTTATCGGTTCTTTGCCTCCTCCGTATCACGGATCGAGTGTATATTTCGAAAACTTAATTAATCATCCTTTAATAAAAAGCGAATTTTCTGTATTTTCTCTTAACACAAGTGACTCAAGGTCAGATCTGGATAATTTAGGAAGATTCGATTATATGAATGTGAAAACAGCTGTCAAAAATTTATTTCAATTTTATAAAATATGCAGGAAGCAGAAACCCGACTTAATATATATTAACACACCGCAGGGAATTGCCTACATAAGGGAAGGCCTTTTCGTTTTAATTTCTAAGCTATTTTTTAAGTCCAGAATTATTCAACATCTTCACGGTTCGGAATTTTTAAATTTCTACAGCAAAGCAAATATATTTATGCGGTATTTTATCAGTATATCTCAAAAGAAAATTGATTATTCTATAGTCCTGGGTGAAAAATTAAAGCACATTTTTATAAAATGGCAAAAGTCGGAAAATATTATTTCATTACCAAATGGTATTCAGTCCGAAGTTACTTATAAAGGAAGGAATGTAAACAATAGACTACCTATTCTATTTTTCTTTGGAAATTTATTAAAATTCAAAGGCCTTTTCTTATCACTGGAGGTTCTGGAAATAATAAAAAAAGATTATCCGGATATTAAATTAAATGTTGCCGGTAAATGGGGACATGACTGGTATTTCAATTTGTCACAGGAAAAAGTTAAGGAAGAATTTTACAGAATGGTTGATGAAAAAAATTTAAACAGTAATGTAAATTTTATAGGATCTGTTTATCATGAAAATAAAATAAATTTATTAGAAAACTCGGATATACTTCTATACCCAACATATATAGACGGTTTTCCGTTGGTTTTACTTGATGCAATGTCAGCGGGATGTCCAATTGTTTCGGCAGGAACGGTAGGCGCGATTCCCGAAGTGGTTGTTGACGGGGAAACAGGTTTTTTAATTAATAATTATATCGCAAAAAATTATGCGGAAGCTGTTATAAAAATATTGAAAGACCGAAAACTATTTTACTATATGTCTTTAAATGCAAGAAAACGATTTGAAGAAAAATACACTTTGGATATTAATATTAGAAATATTGTATCAATATTTAATGGAGTTATTAATAATTCGTGGAATAAAGAGGTTATTTAAACAAAGTCATTAAACTTGCATTGATGAATTTTAGTCAATATTGATAAATAAATTTTATATAATATATGTATAGAAAAAATATATCTGAATATTTTGATAATATTTCCGAAGTAT
>Ga0224522_1000058_pt1 | contig 63437 bp, 45 predicted proteins | sample CFST25metaG_FD_182733 | JGI IMG/M metagenome (GOLD analysis project Ga0224522, IMG submission 182733) | Peat soil microbial communities from Stordalen Mire, Sweden - C.F.S.T25 | ecosystem: Environmental > Terrestrial > Soil > Wetlands > Peat | place: Sweden: Norrbotten County, Stordalen Mire...
TAAATTATTTAATATTTTTCGTTTACAAAAATAATATATTAAAATATACGTTTCAAATCATTTTTAGTTCCTTTTTTATAAAAAATAAAAAATAAAAAATAAATTAATTGTTTTGGTTACAACGTGCCGGCATTGTTACTGATGCAATTTAATTTTAAAAATTATTATTTGTTCTTTCTTTTGTTTTTTGTTATGCTTCTATTGGAGTAAGGTTAATAAATATCGTGCAGTGGATAGGTTAGATTATAATCCAAAATATTCCCACACATAAAGCCGCTGATGAACAAACGGACATCATCCATTTATAAGCTTTGTCGCTGTTGAATGCAAACCTGTCGCTTAATATTCCCACACTCGCGGCGAATAGTGCCATCGAAACTATTGTGCCTGTCCCGAATGCAAGAAGGTAAATAACAGATTGAATTAAAGTCGGAAATGCGAGAGCAGGCAATATCCCTATGAAGTGCGAACTTCCTGCAAGACCATGTAATATTCCGATGCCCATCGCTGCGTGTATATGAATATGCGCGGAAGGTATATCATGCTCTTTTGTTTTAGAATGAAGATGAACATGTTTGTGCTCTTCTCCGTCGTGTTGATGTGTATGTATATGAATTCTTTTTGTAAATGCTTTATGCAAACCCCAAAGACCGATTCCGATTAACATTAACCCGACAATTTTTTCACTCCAGCCCGATATTGCTTCAATGGGAATCAGTTCTCTCAGCAAAAGAGCTAATGCTCCTATTATCAGAACCCCAAATGAATGTCCTAAACCCCACCGTATTCCGGTTATGTAAGATTTTTTTCTTGTCGATAATGCGAGCGGAGCAATTGCTGCCAAATGGTCAGGTCCCGACCAAACGTGAATAATACCTGCAATGATGCCTGTAAAAATTGCTATCATTAATAAAATATATTTTGATTAATGCGATTTAACAATTTTGTTTCTCCCCTCTCCTTTCAGGAGAGGGGCGGGGGTGAGGTTTTGTTTTTTTATCAACCCCTTGATTACATTTCAAACCTACAATAATTTCATCCCTTCGAGATTCGATTTTTACTATTCATTCATTCTCTCACACCGGCAACCAAACGCAAAACGTTGTCCCCTTATCTTCACTGCTTTCTACTGTTATTTTCCCGTTATGTTTATCAATCATTTCCTTGCAAATTAAAAGACCTAAACCCGTTCCCTTTTCCTTCGACGTACCCTCGGTTTTAATTTTCGTAGTCAATTTAAATAATTTGCCGATGTCTTCTTCAGATATTATGACACCATTATTTGAAACTGAAATTATAATAAAACCGTCTTTCTCATCCGATGAAATTTTCACTTCGCCACCTTTAAATGTGAATTTAATTGCATTTGTAACAAGGTTATATAATACTGTTCTGAGCATATTTTCATCTGCCCTGACAAAGGTAAATTCCTTCACATCATTTGAAATGTTAATATTTTTTGATAATGCATTTGCTTCGACCAAATCCAAAACAAATTGAATTTCCTGATATAAATCAAATTTAATCGGAATAAAATCCATTCTTCCGGTTTGAAGCATTGACCAGTTCAAAAGATTTTCAAGAAGGTTAAATGAATTTTGTGAATGTTTATGCAAATTATCGGAATAATCAGATATTTCCTGATGGGTCATAGAATCTGCTCCGACTTTTAAAACTTCCGTATATCCAAGCAACCCCGAAAAAGAGCTTTTCATATCGTGGGCAATTATAGAAAAGAATTTATCTTTCGAGGCAACCATCTCCGATAATTGTTCATTTGCTTTTGCCAGTTCGTTTGTTCTCTCTTTTACTTTTTCTTCAAGCTCTGCATGCGACTTTCTTAATTCATTTTCGGATTCCTTCAATTCAGATGTCCGCAATTGTACCTGCTCTTCAAGCTTTAGAAAATATAATCTTTTCAGTGACAATTTATAAAATAGATACAGGAGTAATAAAAAGATTGTTATTATAAGTAAAACAAACCACAATTTAACATAAAACGGTGTTTGAATTGTAATCACAGGAGATGATACTGCTTTGCTCCAATCACCGGAAACATTTTTCGCAGATACAAGAAGTTTATAATCACCCGGCTTCAGGTTTGTATAGCGGATTTTATCTATCTGGGACTGATTAACTTCGTACCAGTCTGCATCGAATCCCTCAAGCTTAATTTTGTATTTAATTAAATCTTCATTAATAAAAGATATTCCCCGGAAATTAAAATATAAAGTGTTTGTTTTATTCGGAAGATTTAAATTTTTAGTTAATGAATATTTATTACCTTCGATATCTTCTACGTTTACAAATAATATTTCCGGAACGGGAGTTACATTATTATCATATTCGGGTTTATAACAGGTCATTCCTGATTCCGTTCCTATCCACATATTACCAAAAGAATCCTGACTGAGGGCTGCGCGATTTACATCTTTTCCCAACAATCCGTTACCGGTTGTAAATGTTTGTACATATTTATTTCCATCCCATTTTATAACTCCATCATTTGTTCCGAACCAATAATTTCCTCTTGTATCCTGCGTTATTGTATAAACTGCCTTATCTATTATAAAACCATTTTCACTGAATTTGATAAGTGATTTATTTTGTATAATATATAAGCCTACTTTTGTCCCTGCAAAAATACGATTTTTATTATCTTTATAAACATTAAATACTTCATTCGCACCGATATTTTCCGTTGATGTTATACTGGAAACTTTGTTATCTATTTTGCATTTAATTCCGTATGCAGAAGAAAAATATATTTCATTATCTTTTGTAATATTTATTCTTCTAAAGAAGTGGTTATTATTATTAAACTCTTTCTCTTCGTCAACTTTTCCATTTTGAATTGAATATATACCTGAATTAGCCGCAACCCATAGTTTACCATTTTTATCGATATTAACTGAAGTCGCGGAATATGAATTCGGAATTTTAATCCAGCTGAGATTTCCATTTATATCCATTTTACCGAGACCTAATGCAGATGCCGCAATCCAGATTGTTCCATCCTTCGCTTTACATAAATCAAGAACGCGATTGGAGCCCGAATAAATATTGCGACCATGGGGAAAATCTATTTTATCTATTTTGCCATTGGTAAAAATTGAAATACCTTCATTATGTCCTAAAATTAATTTACCCGAGCTGTATTCGCAAATAGCAGTGACTTCATTATCCAATAATCCGTTCGAAACGTCATAATTCTGCAGGAATAAATTGCTAAGCTTATCTATTCCCCTCATACCTGTTATCCAGACATTTTCTTCTTTATCGAGAAAAATTGAAGTTCCGCCGTCAGATGCAAACCCGTTTTTATGAGTCATCGGATATAACTTACCGGTTAACTTATTTATATAAAATGAGAAATAATAATTACCGACATATAAAATATTATTTTTCCCCGGAATCAATTTAGGGGACTCAAATTCAAGAGCGGAAGGAAATTCAAATTTATCATTGAGAATTTTTATTTTACCCTTTTCAATCCATCCAACCCAGTTCCTGCCAAGAACCCAAATTTTGCCGTTCTCGTTTGTAACTGCTACAACAGGCAAATATTCAGGCGTAAATATTTTATTAAAACTGTTGTCTAAATTTAATCCGTCCAAAATGTAGACGTCGCCCCGTGTTATAATATAAAACTTATGTTCCCATTCTGATATAAAAGAAATGTAGTCATCTTTAAGCCCGTTTTTGGTTGTAAAATGTGTCCACACTTTATTTTTATAAACGAAGAGACCATACTCGGTTCCTACACATAATACGGGCAAGTCATTTTCATAGAACATAGAAAATGAAGTTACATTATGACTTTCTTGTGTTTCAATACGCTCTATCGGAGTAATTGTAAGGATGGAATCGTTGTTGATAAATACTATTGTGTCATTAATATTAAAAGGAATTCCCCATATTATTCCTTTTTCATCGAATTTGATATTGTGGAAGCCTGTCCTTGGTAAGCCGTTTCTATAATCTAAATTATTCCAGTGAAATCCGTCATAAACGGAAATTCCCGCCGCTGTTGCAAACCACATTCTGCCTTTATCATCCTGTGTTGCATCCATTACTATACCTGTAGGTAGTCCGCTTTCAACATAATAATTATGAACGAAGTAAGATTGTCCATAAGAAATGGCGGATAATTTTAACAGAAATATTAAAAGGAAAAAATATTTAATTATGTTTTGCAAATTTTATTATTAAGAACCCCCCGTCCACTGAATAATAAATAGAAACATCGCCTGCTATCCCATAATTTTTTTCTATTTTTCTTAAGATAGTAATCCTTTATGCCATAATACAGTTAATATTTCGTCTTAAGATGTTTATTCTTTCCTTCCATCATTCCGGCATTTTTTTGTGTCTCTGCGCGGTCGGGAGTTTCCTCCAGACCGAAAAATATTTTAGCAGAGGTGTTCCGCAAGTTAGCGGAGATGTTCCGCAAGTTAGCGGGGATATTCTGCAAGTTAGCGGAGGTGTTCCGCAAGTTAGCGGGGGTATTCTGCAAGTTAGCGGAGGTGTTCCGCAAGTTAGCTGAGGTGTTCCGCAAGTTAACGGAGGTGTTCCGCAAGTTAGCGGAGATGTTCCGCAAGTTAGCGGAGGTGTTCTTGAGAATAAAACCTCAAAATTCGAAAAATTTAGCGTTTTTTAACAAAAATTGTTATTCCAACTGCACTTTGTAATTATCACGTAAGTTGGAATGACAAAAACCTATTCCCGATGGCAACACCATGAACAAATGGTTATTTATACACATTTCTTCCTTATTCTTTTTTTTTCTTCTTTTCTGTATAATTTAAATGATAATTTTTGACTAAATTAGGCTAATATTCGGTTTTACCATAATGTAAATATCAAGAGAAATGAAACACAATCTTCAAACAATATCCATTCAAAAATTAATTAAATAAAATAAAATGGATAAAACATCAAATCCCGATAAGCATGAAACGAAAAAACACAAGATTGAAAATCCCGTTATTTCAGATGTAACAACAGAAGCATCGGTTTATATTAATGACCCGGGTTATAAGGATTTATTCGATTCTGTCAGCGATGCCATTTATATTCAAAATGAAGACGGAACTTTCGTCGATATTAATTCGGGCGCTTTGAAAATGTATGGATACGAAAAGGATGAAGTGGTTGGAAATACTCCCGAGATATTATCAGCATCGGGAAAGAACGATATGAAATTAATGATGAATTATGTTAAAGATGCATTCAATGGAATTTCAAGGAAATTTGAATTTTGGGGAAAAAGGAAAAACGGGGAAATTTTTCCGCAAGAAGTAATTCTTAACAAAGGAACATATTATGGGAAAAAGGTTGTGATAGCTACTTCACGGGATATCAGCGAAAGGAAAAAATACGAAGAAAAAATTCAACTTAATGAAATGCGTCTGGAAACGATGTTACATTTAAATAAAATGAATAGTTCATCGACGAAAAATATTTCCAAATTCGCTATCGAACAATCTGTAAAAATAACATCGAGCAAATATGGTTACCTGTCTTTCTTAAATGCCGATGAAACTGTTCTCGAGATGTATTCCTGGTCTGAAGATGCTTTTAAAGATTGCAAAATTGAAGATAAAAAATTTATCTACGAAGTGAATAAGACAGGATTGTGGGGAGATACAATCCGTCACAGAAGACCGATAATAACAAATGATTATGAAAATGAAAAGCTACCCGGCAGAACATATCCCGAAGGTCACGTTCCGATTACGAGACATTTAGGCGTTCCTGTATTTGAAGGTGATAAAATTGTCGCTCTGATAGGTGTTGGAAATAAAACAGAACCCTATGATGAGTCTGATATAAAACAATTAACTTTGTTAATGAACGCCGTCTGGGAATTACTGAGCAGGAAAAAAACAGAGGAGGAACTTAATAATATACATTTAAGACTTATCACTTTATTCAAAAATATTTCAGACGTTGTTATGTATGAAACAGGCGGGAAGGACGAATTCATAACGGAAAATATACAAAAAATGTTAGGGTATCCCGTAGAAAGTTTTTTATATAACAAGGTATTTTTTAACTCGCTAATCCATCCTGCTTTCAGGAATAATATCGAGAGCAGAATAAAATTGTGGTATGATAAAGAAAATAATTATAACGAAAACTTAAAACTTGAATATCCCTGCAAACGCTCTGATGATAGTTATATCTGGATTCAGAATAATATGGTAAAAATTAAATCTAATGAGAATAATAATTATATACTCGGTATAATCGAAAACATCGACGAACGGAAGAAAAATGAAGAGAGTATGACAAAACTTTACGAAGAACTCAAGGATTTAAATATAAATAAAGATAAATTTTTCTCTATAATAGCTCACGATTTAAGAGGTCCGTTCAATAATCTGCTTGGATTTTCTAAAGTACTTCAGGATGATTTAGATATTCTAAGCAAAGACGAAATGCGGGAATACTCCGGGTATATATATACTTCTTCAAGAAACGTTTATGACCTTGTTGAAAATCTTTTGCAGTGGTCGAGGATCCAAACCGGAAGAATGGAATATCAGCCGATAAAAATTGATTTGTACGAAGAAATTTTCAAAATCACGGAATTGTTCAGAAGTAATGCAATTGCAAAAAAAATTAATTTAATTAACGAGGTTAATAATAACCTGTTTGTATATGCAGACCAGAATATGCTTCATTCGGTTTTGCAAAATCTTTTATCAAATGCGATTAAATTTACAAACTCTGCCGGAAATATAATTCTGGAAGCTGAATCTCTTGATGATTTTATAGAAATTTCCATATCCGATACGGGCATAGGCATAAAAAAGGATGATATGAAAAAATTATTCAGAATTGATATTCAGTTTACAAATCCGGGGACAGAAAATGAAGAAGGAACGGGTCTGGGATTAATTTTGTGCAAAGAACTTATTGAAAAAAACAAAGGTGTTATTCGTGTTGAAAGCATTCACGGAAAAGGCTCTAAGTTTACTTTCTCTGTTCCTAAATGGACAACAAAATATTTTCTGCCACATAATGATACATTAAACGGATAAATGTTATAAATGAAAACAACCAATACTCAATATACGGATAAAGTCAGTGATAATATTATTAAATTCAAAATACTTTTTGAAAATACATCGAATCTTATTGCGAGAATAGATAAAGATTTCACATTCCGTTATGTCAATCCTTCCTGGTTAAATGTATTTGGAAAAAGTCCTGAAGAAGTTTTATTCAGTAAAGTTCCTGATGTATTGGGCAACAATGAAGATGTTCTGATATTAATGCACGTAATCGAAAAAGTAATATCAGAAAAAAAACCGTACACACTTGAACATTCATTTAATGGAATTCATTACAGCAGCCAGGTTATACCTGAATTCAACGATTCGGGAGAAACCGAAACTGTTATATCTATATCGATAGACGTTACACAAAACAAAAAAGCCGAATCGGATTTAATTGAAAGTGAAAAAAGATACGAAGAGCTCGTAGAATTGATGCCCGATGGTATCCTTGTACATTCACAGGGTATAATCGTTTTCGCTAATTCAACTGCTGTTAAAATTTTTCACGCTAACGATAAAAATGATTTAATCGGAAAAAAATATTTAGATTTGGTTCATCCCGATTATAAGAAAATTGTTAACGAAAGAATAAATGATATTTCTGTAAATGGTGTAAATGAACCGTTATTAGAAGAAAAGATAATTGGTCTTGACGGAACAATTATTGATGTAGAAATACTTGCATCAGAAATAATTTTTAAAGATGAACAGGCTGTCTCGGTAATCATAAGGGATATAACAGAAAGGAAAAAAGCTGAACAGGTAATTAAAGAATCAGAAATAAAATTCAGAACTATTTTCGAACGGGCGGGAATCGGAATGATAATTATTCAACTTGATGGCAGGATAATTGAGTCGAATGAATCTTTCCAAAAAATGATTGGCTATTCCGAAAAAGACCTCAGGCTGATGAATATATCACAACTAATGCATACTGATGATAGTGAAAGCAATCCGGTTCTTTTCACTAATAATTCTTTGGTGGAAAAAATCAGGCAAAATAACAGGGTGGAAAAAAGATTAATTCGTAAAGACGGAAAATTGATATGGGGCAGACTTACTCTGACATATTTAAAAGACAATATAGGTGAGCCCCAACTCGGTATTTTAATGATTGAAAATATTTCTGAAAATAAAAAAATAGAAACAGCATTAAGGGATAGTGAACAGCTTCTGGCGGAATCACAGAAGCAGGCAAATATCGGAAGCTGGGAATTTTATATCGATAAGGGAGAATATAAATGGTCAAGACAAACATATTATATTTTTAATATGGACCCTGATGTAGAAAGACCTCTTGGTGACAAATATTGGGAATATGTTCACCCTGATGATAAACAAAGATTGTTTAATATTTCTCAAAGAGCGATTCAAACGAAAACATCATATCGTGTGGCTCACAGAATGATATTGCCTGATGGAATGGTAAAATATATTGAAAGCATCGGCAAACCGTTTTTTGATGAAAACGGAAAACTCATTAAATACATCGGCACTTTGCTCGATGTTACTCAGAATAAAATCTCGAAGGATATTCTGAAAGAGAGTGAAGAAAGATTGACCTCTTTGATAAATGCAAGCCCGGATATTATTTGTTTTAAAGATGGTGAAGGAAGATGGCTGATTGCCAATGATTCCGACCTCGAATTGTTCGAGCTCAAAGATGTAAGCTATAAAGGGAAAAAAGATTCGGAACTCGCCGCATACAGCCCTTTTTATAAAGATGCTTTCATGAATTGCGAAACTTCCGATGAACAAACATGGAAAAAAGGAACAATAACCAGGGGCGAAGAAATTGTTGAAAAACCCGTTGGAAATAAAATTGTTCTGGATGTAATTAAAGTTCCGATTTTCTATGAAGATGGAAAAAGAAAAGGTCTTGTGGTGCTTGGCCGTGATATTTCCAAAAGAAAAAAAGCCGAAGAATCTTTGATAATTTCGGAAACGAATTATAAAACATTGCTGAATAGTGTTGACCAGATTTTCGTTCTCGTTGATACTGAATTCAAAGTTATTTCCTACAATAAATTAGCGAAAAAAATGTCGCAATTACTTTTCGGGAAAAGAGTTAAATTAGGCGGAAGTATATTTGAATTTGTTGACAACGCATCCATAGAAAAAATAAAAAACCGCTTTACAAATGCATTTAACGGAATTTCATTCGCCGGACAAATTAATTTTAATCTTCCCGGCAATGATAAAAAATGGTTTGAAATCCATTATGACACCGTTAAAACTGACGAAGGAAAAGTGCTGGGCGCCGCTTTCAGCGCAACGGAAATTACACAAAGAAAACTGGCAGAACAGGAATTAACACTTGCAAAAGAAAAAGCAGAGCAGGCAAGTCTGTTTAAATCGACACTAATGTCTAATATGAGCCATGAATTCAGAACACCTATGAGCGGAATTCTCGGTTTTGCTGAAATTCTGGAACAGGAAATAACCGACCCCGAACAACTTGAAATGCTTTATGCAATTTCTAATTCCGGAAAACGATTATTAAATACTCTGACTTCCCTTTTAAAATATTCTCAACTTGAATCTGAAATCTTCGATACGAATATCAGAGAGTTAAAACTTTCCGATATTATTTTATATAATGTGAATAATTATAAATCTTTCGCCGTTAGTAAAAACCTCGAATTAAATTATAAAATCTGTGAGAATGAAAAATATATTATTGCCGATGATGATATGGTTAAGCATATCCTTTCAAACATAACCGATAATGCCATAAAATTTACAAAAAAAGGAAGTGTTTATTTTGAATTAACATACGAACAAAAATCAGGTAAAAACTGGATGGTATGTAAAATTATAGATACGGGCATAGGTATTGCAAAAGATAATATGGATTTAATATTTCAGGGATTCCGGCAGGCAAGTGAGGGCATAGGGAGAGTATTTGAAGGAAACGGACTTGGATTGGCTATCGTAAAAAAAATAATAGGAATTTTAGGTGGTGAAATCGAAGTCGAAAGTGAAATTAATAAAGGTTCGGTATTTTCAATTTATTTTCCTGCAAAGGAAGAAGATGTAATGGATGAATTCGATGGCTCCGATAAAAAGATCCAATCCGAAGTAAGTTTGAAGAATAAAACCCCAAGAGTTCTTTTAATCGAGGACAATAAATCAAACAGCGCCATCACAAAAATATTTTTGAATGAAATTTGCAAAGTCGATATTGCCGATAATGCAGAAAGTGCATTTGAATTTGTAAAACAAAATCAATACTCGGCGATTATAATCGATATTCATCTTGGACCGGGAATGAACGGAATCGGGGTTGCAGAAGAAATCAGAAAAATGGAGAATTATAAAAATATTCCTATGATTGCTTTGACAGGATATGCTATGTATGGTGATAGAGAAAAACTCCTTAGCTTTGGATTTACGGAATATATTGCAAAGCCATTTACAAAATATACGATTACAGAAGCTCTGAAAAAATTATTAAAAATGTAATAAGATGTTATGACCGAAACAAAAGAAAAAATAAGATTAACACAAATGGTGAAATCTGCGGGATGCGCGGCGAAGCTTTTCCCTTTTATATTATCGGATGCTTTGAAAGATATAAACTGGAAAACTAACGAAAATGTTCTTGTTGGTTTATTGGGAAAAGATGATGCAGGAGTTTATAAAATAAATGATGAGCTTGCATTGATTCACACAACGGACTTTTTTACTCCTGTCGTGGATGACCCTTATACCTTCGGACAAATTGCGGCGGCAAATTCATTGAGCGATGTTTATGCTATGGGTGGAATTCCAATGACCGCTTTAAATATAGTTGCATTTCCGCAAACCGAGGATATCGGAATTCTGAAAGAAATTTTCAGAGGCGGAGTTGATAAAGCTAACGAAGCGGATTGTATAATCATCGGCGGACATTCTATAGATATTCCGAATATTATTTATGGACTCGCAGTAACAGGAAAAATTAATCCGAAAAATATTAAAGGAAATGATACAGCTAAACCCGGTGATGTCTTAATCCTGACGAAAGGTCTGGGAACGGGTGTTTTGAATAATTCCATAAAATATGGAAATCCATCTAAAAGTATTTATGAATCTCTTGTAAATTCAATGACAAGATTAAATAAATCCGCCGCAGAAATGATGTTAAAAGCAAATGCAAACGGCTGTACGGATGTTACCGGTTTTGGACTCGCAGGACATTCTATGCAAATGGCGCAGGCATCAAAAGTTGTTTTAAGATTTAAAGTTAATAAGTTACCGGTTTTAGAAGGTGCTGAATGGGCTATCAGAGAAAATTTATTAACAAGAGGCGATAAATCAAACCGGACTTATACAAAGGATAATCTGAAATCAATCGGAAATATTGATGCAGTTAAAGAACATTTAATATTTGACCCGCAAACATCAGGAGGATTATTAATTTCTGTTCCTGAAAAAAATGCTGTCAGTCTTTTAAATGATTTGAGAAATTCCGGTGATGAGATTTCTGAAATTGTCGGATATGTGGCGGCTCCTGATGCGCAGTATAAAGAAGGTACAATAGTTTTTGATTATACAAATTAGTTCAGGATGAAACCGGAATTTAATGACACGCGTGAGTTATTCGATTATGTTCGGAAATATGATTTGGAAAAGATAAAATCTTTAGATAAAATATTTGCCGGTTATGAATTCTCTGAAATCGAGATTCAGGAATTGCTCGGCGAAATAATTAAATCCGATAATTTTTTAATTCTCGACGCACGCTCCGAAAAAGAATTTGAAGAATCTGCAATTCCCTATTCAATTAATTTCCCTGTCCTCACTAATACAGAAAGAAAAAATGTCGGTATAATATTCAATAAATATTCAGCACTTGCGGCGGGTGAACTTGCTGTTGAATTTGCAGAACCAAAAATTGAAAAGCTTAAAAAACTTCTGACAGATAATAATGCCGGTGCAAAAAACATTTATATTCATTGCTGGAGAGGCGGCGGAAGAAGTAAATATCTGTCCAAAATGGTTATGGACTTGGGATATAAAGTTAAAATTTTAAAAGGTGGATTTAAATCTTACAGGAGAGTAGTTAATGAATTTTTTAATCAAAAAGAATTTCCTTATGAGTTGGTTGAACTGAACGGTTTAACTGGTGTGGGAAAAACTGAAATAATAAACTCTTTAAAAAATAATTATCCCGTAATTGACCTTGAGCGTTCAGCCAGACATTTTTCTTCTCTATTCGGATTCATTCCTTATAAAATCAGAAATTATAAACCTGTTGCAAATCAATCTGCTTTTGAGAATGATATATTTTCACAGGTTATACTGAATAAGAAAATATTCGGCAACGTCTCGACTTTTTTAATTGAAAGCGAAAGTAAGAAAGTCGGAGATTTTTACATACCCGAAATATTATACGAAAAACTTCTTAAAGCATCCTGCATTAACATCAATGTAAATATAGAAAAAAGGATTAATCGCATCATAAATGATTACTTTGGTTCGGATAACATCGGAATTGATGAAATGCTTAAAATATTAAACGAAAAAGAACGCGTTTTCAAAAAAGAACTGAGCAAAGTTAAATTTGAAGAATTAAAATCCGACCTTGAAAAAGGCGATGTATATGAGTTCACTAAATCTATGATTCAGAATTATTACGACAAGAAATACAAAGACAAAGGCAAAATCCAGCTCGCAACAATAAACAACGAAACCCTCGAAACAGCAAAAGAAGAGATAATGGAGATATTAAAGAAATTGAAAAATGTCCATTTAACAGAGCTATGTAAATGAATTTTTTTTCCCTTTCAGAAACTAACTTTAAACACAAAAGAAAACGTGTTTTGTCATTCCAGCGTAAGCTGGAATCCAGACGAAACTTAGCTCTCTTTTATAAATTTTCTTAAATCTTCAATTTCGGATTCAGTTATTAAATCATAAAATAAATCTTTCCATTCTCTATTATTTTCTTCAATCAATTCAAGTTTCCATTTCCTTTTTCAGGCTTTAATATTTGATTCTCTTTGAATAGCATTGTTAATATAAGTGTGACTTTCAAAATATACAAGTTTATCCACTCCATATTTTGCAGTGAATCCTTTAATAATTTTATCCTTATGTTCAAGGACTCTTTTTAGTAAATTATTAGTAACGCCGGTGTAAAGAGTACCGTTTCTTTTGCATGCAAGGATATAGACATAATAAGTTTTATTGTTCATTTATTCGTCTGTTAAATTTTCTGGATTCCATTCCAGCTAAGAGCATGCTAGAATGACAAAGAACTGCTGGAATGACAAAACTGCCAAGAAACGTTCCCAAAGAGGACTTTGGGAACGAGTGTAAACTTCACTTGTATATGGAATTAATAATTAACTAATCTTATTTATAAATCGGTGTTACGCCGAGGTTATAAAATGTAAATGCCCATTTATCGGTTTCTTCATCAATTACTTTTTTAACCGGTCTGCCGAAGCCGTGACCTGCATTCGTTTCAATCCTGATTATTATAGGATTATCACCCTGATATGTTTCCTGAAGTTTAGCAGTATATTTAAATGAATGCGCCGGAACAACTCTATCATCGTGGTCGGATGTAAAAATCATAGTCGCCGGATAATTTACATTTTTTCTGATATTATGCAAAGGTGAATAGGAAAATAAATTTTTAAACTGGGTTGAATCATCACTCGAACCGTATTCAGTTACCCACGCCCAGCCGATTGTAAACTTCTGAAATCTGAGCATATCCATTACGCCTATCATTGGCAAAGCAACTTTGAACAATTCCGGTCTTTGATTTTCAACTGCACCAATCAAAAGTCCCCCATTCGATGCACCTTCAATTGCAAGTTTATCCGATGAAGTATATTTTTCATTTATTAAATATTCCGCCGCGGCAATGAAATCATCAAATACATTTTGTTTCTTTTCAAGCATACCGGCTTTATGCCATTCTTCACCGTATTCGCTTCCGCCTCTTAAATTCGCTAAAGCAATTATACCGTTATTTTCAAGAAATATAATCCTTGAAATACTAAAATAAGGCTGAAGGCTATATTCAAAACCGCCGTAAGCATAAAGCCATGCAGGATTTTTTCCATTCAGTTCTATTCCTTTTTTATACATAATGAACATAGGAATCTTCGAGCCGTCTTTGCTCGGATAAAAAACCTGTTTCGTGACGTAATCATCCGAGTTAAAATCCAGCTCGGCTTTTTTAAAAACAACCGATTCGTTTTTTAAAAGTGAATATTGAAAAATAATCGGCGGGGTTACGAACGATGTGAATGTATAAAAGAAATCATTATCACTTTTACGGCTAATGGAAATTCCTGCCGTACCGAGTGCTGGAAGTTTAATTTCTTTCTCGAATGTTCCGTCTAAATTGAAAATGTAAAGCCTGTCCGTAACATCTTTGCTGTACATAGTTATCAGCTTATTTCCGCAAAGCTCAACCTGGTTGAGAACATTTTCGGTTTCCGGAATTACATCTTTCAAAACTACATCCGGTTCATTTAAATTAAATTTTACGAGCTTTGATTTCGGAGCATCTTTATTAGTAGTTAAAAACAATTCATCTTCAGTGTTATTGACTACTGATATGGAAACATCATAATCATCATTGATTGATTTAAAACTGTCGTCACCTACCTTTTTATAAAAAAGCATATTCCCGTTCACTCCCACTTTTGACTTAGACATAAACATATATATTTCGTCTTCGGAAACATAAATTGAAGTGAAATGGTCAGGATTATCTTTATCTTCATAAATCATTAAATCATCTTTCTGGTCGGTTCCTGCATTATGGAAAAATATTTTCGGGCTGACATTTTTTGATGAAAGTTCTTTTCCTTCCACGGGTTCATCATAGCGCTCGTAAAAGAAACCATCTCCAAGCCACGAAGCGCCTGAAAACTTTATCCATTTTAAATGGTCATTCAATTTTGTTTTTGTTGCTACGTCCATTACAAAAAATTCATTCCAGTCCGAACCCGCTTTTGAAATTCCATAAACGCAATACTTTGCATCTTTGGAAAATGAAAGAGTTTGCAATGATGCCGTACCATCGGTTGAAAAATCATTCGGGTCAAGAAAAACTTCGGGCTCGGAATCAAATGATTTTTGCCTGTAAAGTATACTTTGATTTTGCAAGCCTTCATTTTTATAGAAATAATAGTACTCACCTTTTTTATACGGAGCGGAATATTTTGCATAGTTCCAGAGACTTGTGAGCCTGTCCCTGATTTTATCGCGGTAAGGAATTTTAGAAAGATAATCATTCGTGACCTTATCTTCTTTTCCTATCCAGGCTTTGACTTCAGGAGATTCAAGATTTTCCATCCACTGATAATCATCCCTTACCTCTTTTCCGAAATATTTATCGACGTGTGATACTTTTTTTGTTTCGGGATATTTTAATTTTTGCTGGGAAAACGCACTGACAGTAATTAATAATAAAACTAAGATAATAATATTTTTTTTCATAAACATAGATTAATTTTTTGAAATATATTTATAAATATTCAAAAAAAACATATATATATAATTAACTTTCACAAAATAAAAAACATTATTTCATTAAATTATTCATAGTTTTTTGTTAACTTGAGAGAAATTACCGGCAGACAACTAAATTTTTAAAATATTCGAATTTATCATTACTAATTTTATAATAAATCCTCATGAAAAGAGTTATACACCTTTTATTTTTCCTTATTGTTTTTTCAACTTCGCTTCTTGCAAATTATTGCTTTGTACCTATAAAGGGATCGCATGATATTTATTCGGAAGGCAGAGAATTATTTCCAAATATTATAAAATATGATACATTAAGTGATGTAGTTAATTTTTATGATATAAAGTCTGATACAATTATATATAGAAAAGTTAATGGAAATGTTAATACAATTGCATTCAAAATCAAACTGAAAGACAAATCCGAAAAAAAGTTCGAATATTTTCCGATAAAGAGTATCGAGATTTCGGATTCCGACACATACAGGGTTCTACAGGAAATTAACGAAGAAAAAGAAGATTTAGGAATATCCAATATAGAATTTAATGATTTTAATTTTGACGGATATGTAGATATGTATGTATATGATGCTTGTGCGATATTAGCAAATTGTTACGGACACGTTTTTTTATTTGACAAAGATTTGCACAAATTTGTACTCGCAACGGAATTTAATGAACTTACATCAGTTAGCGTAGATAAATCTAAGAAAGAAATTTATTCTTACAATAGATGCTGCGGCGGAGCACTTTATACTTACCGTGTTTACAAATATATTAATGATAAATTAACTCTCGTAAAAGAAATTTCGGAAGATGCTGACGGAACAAAAGGTTATATTTATAAAGTCAAGGAAATGGATAAAAACAGAAAGATGAAAGTTGTAAAAAAAGTAAAATCAAAAGAGCCGATGTTGCTGGAGGAATAAAAATCAATCGTTTTGAATATTTTTTGATTTACTTACAATAATATCACCCCTTCGGGGTTAGAATTTTACTTTCCTTACTATTTTTTACAATAATTTCATCCCTTCGGGATTTATAGAAATGTTATATTGCACAAATTAAAACAGTAGAATTTCTGTTTAAATATAAAACATAAATCTTATAAATCTTATGAATCTTATGAATCTTATGAATCTTATGAATTAATTAAACGCTTCTTCGATTAATTTTTTCTGTGTTTCTGCATATACTTTATAAGATCCCGGTGCCGGACTCGGACTGCTGTTTCTCGATACAAATTCTATTTCAAAATCTCCAAGATTTTCTTTAGTAAGCCTTGATGTTAAGAAATTATTCGCGCCCATATTTTTCGGTTCTTCCTGAACCCAGATTAATTTCCTTAAATTATTATACTGGCTTAATATTTCTGTTAATTCCTTTTGAGGATACGGATAATATTGTTCAAGCCTGATAATTGCAGTGTTATTAATATTATTATCTTTTCTGTATTTTAATAAATCATAATAAACTTTTCCGCTCGTCAGAATTATTTTTTCAACTGAGCTTTTATTTTCAGAATTATCATCGATGATTTCTTTGAATGTTCCGTTAATAAATTCTTCTTTTGACGAACGAACATCAGGATGACGCAATAAACTTTTCGGAGTAAAAATAATCAATGGTCTGCGCTCTATCATTTTCGCCTGCCTTCTCAATAAATGAAAATATTGTGCAGGAGTTGTAGGATTGCATAAAATAATATTTCCATCGGCACAAAGTGTTAAAAATCTTTCTATCCTTGCACTTGAATGTTCTGCTCCCTGTCCTTCCAAACCGTGCGGCATTAGCATTACAAGATTGTTCGGGAGTTTCCATTTATTATAAGAGCTGACAATAAAATTATCGATAATAACCTGTGCGGCATTTGCAAAGTCACCAAATTGCGCTTCCCACAATACAAGTGTCACCGGGTCTGCTGTACTATAACCATATTCAAAACCAAGAACTGCAGCCTCGGATAGCAAGCTGTCAAGTGGTTCTATGACTGCCTGATTATTTGCAATATTATTTAAAGGAATATATTCTTTTCCCGAAACATAATCCGTCATTACAACGTGACGCTGTGAAAATGTTCCCCTTGCACTATCCTGCCCGCTAAGTCTTACAGGATAATTCTCGAGCAATAAACTACCGAAAGCAAGAGCTTCGGCAAAAGACCAATCAACCGTATTATTCCCGGTAAGAATATCTTTTCTGTTCTCGATAAATTTAACGAGCTTGGGATGTATGCTGAAATCAGAAGGGAATGCAGTAATTCCTTCCGTAATTTTTTGAAGCATATCAAATGAAATGTTCGTCGGCTCATCATTTTTGAAAATTTTAATCACATCTTTACTAACGGCAAGCGGAATATCTGTATTAAATTCGAGAGATTCCTTATGCGCTTTGTTATAATCAGTTTCCATCAAACTGTGAATTTTATTTTCCATCTCTTTAGAGTCATCGGAAGAAATAATTTTTTCAAAAATTACTTTATCTTCATAAATTTTTCTGACTGATTTGTGCTCTTTAATTAATTTATACATCAGAGGTTGTGTGAACCCGGGTTCATCGGTTTCATTATGCCCGAGTCTGCGGTAACTAAAAATATCCACAACAACATCTTTTTTGAATTTCATTTTAAATTCATAAGCAAGTTTAGAAACCCAGAGTGTGGATTCAGGGTCGTCTCCGTTCACGTGGAAAATCGGCGCCTGCACCATCTTTGCAACATCCGAAGCATAAATAGATGATCGTGCATCAGCCGGTGGAGTTGTAAAGCCAATTTGATTATTAATAATTAAATGTATAGTTCCGCCTGTCCGGTATCCCTGAAGCTGTGATAAATTCAACGTTTCGGCAACTATGCCTTCACCTGCAAATGCAGCATCACCGTGAATCAAAACAGGAATGATGTTATTTTTTTCAGTATCTTTTATATTGATTTGTTTAGCGCGCACAATTCCTTCGACTACAGGATTTATAAATTCTAGATGTGACGGATTAGAAGCGACAGAAACTTTAATATCTTTTCCGTCGAAAGTCTGATAAACACCGGAGGCACCGAGGTGATATTTTACATCACCCGAACCCTGCACGGAATTAATATCATTTATATCTTCGAATTCAGAAAAAATCGAATACATTGATTTACCAATTATATTGGCTAAAACATTTAGTCTGCCTCTGTGAGCCATTCCAAGCATTATTTCCGAAACGCCATCATTTGCAGCATCATTTAAAAGAAAATCCAGAACTGGAATCAATGTTTCGGAACCTTCGAGTGAAAATCTTTTATGTCCAAGATATTTTTTATCGATATATTGTTCAAATTTTTCCGCCTGAATTAATTTGTACAATATATTTTTTTTGACATGCGAATTAAAAACAGGTTTATTCCTCACCGATTCCATATTATTCTGAAGCCACAGCTTTTCTTCCGGGTCCTGAATATGCCTGTATTCAACCCCGATATTTTCGCAATAAGTATCGTGAAGCATTTCAAGTATATCTCGCAGCTTAGCTGAATGCAGACCTCCAAGCCCGTCAGTAATGAATTCCCTGTCATAATCCCAGACTGTAAACCCGTAGTTCACAGGGTCAAGTTCAGGATGATAATGTGCTTTAGGTTTTAATGGGTCAAGGTTTGCGATTAAATGTCCGCGAACACGAAACATATTAATCAGCTGTATTGCTTTGGATTGTTTTTCGATTTCCTTGATGTTGTGCAATCCACCAAAATCGTCCGGATTATTATCGAGTGACCAGCCAACGGGTTTAAAAGGAATTTTTAAATCTTCAAAAATGTGTTCATAAAAATTTTCTTCACCTGTTAAAAGCGCATCTATTTTCTTTAAGAATAGTCCTGATTCGGCGCCCTGAATAATGCGATGGTCGTAAGTGCTTGTAATGTTCATCACTTTACTGATACCAAGTGATGAAATTGCATCTTTTGTAGCCGCCTGAAATCCTGCAGGATAATCTATGTTTCCAGTCGCAACAATGCATCCCTGACCTACCATCAATCGCGGACTCGATGAAACCGTTCCTAAAGTACCGGGATTTGTAAGTGAAATTGATGTATGCTGAAAATCAGAAATTTCAATTTTATTTTTTCTCGCTCTTGTAATAATATCATTATACGCATCGAAAAATTCTTTAAAATTCATAGTATCGGCTTTCTTTATATTCGGAACAATTAAAGAGCGTGTACCATCTTTTTTTTCGATGTCAATTGCCAGACCGATATTAATTTCTTTTCTTTTAATAACCTGAGGTTCATTATTTATAATCGTGAAAGCAAAATTCATAACGGGAATTGCTTCAAGAGCTTTTACAATTGCCCAGCCGACGATGTGAGTATAAGATATCTTGCCGAGATTATTTTTTGAAAAATAATTATTGATTAACCTGCGATTTTCTTCAAGCACTTTAACAGGAATAGTTCTGAGAGAAGTAGCTACGGGAATCGAAAGCGAGCTATCCATATTTTCAATTAACTTCGCACCAACTCCTCTTATTGCTGTAAAGTCTTCACCCTGCTCGGGTTTCGGAAGATTTACATTTGTATGAACAAATACTTCAGAGCTGATTCCGTTTGTCGGGACTACAGGTTTATTTTTGATTTCAATTTCAAGAGATTTAAAATATTCTTTCCAGTATTCGCTAACATTTTGCGGAGCTTTTTCAAATTCATTTAACAATTCCAAAACGTACCACGTGTTGACTCCGAATTCGGAAATTTTTTCTCTCTGGCTTTTCGTGAGTTCCTCTATTTTCATAATGGTGATAAAAAAGTAAAAATTGCATATAAAATTATTAATTACAGTAATATAAACAAAAATTATGCTATAAAATTCTGTAAAGAGCGGATTTCAAAAAATGGGAAATTGGAAAATGGTAATTTTAATTAAGAATTAAGAATTAAAAAAAAACCGGTAATTATATACAATTGAACGAAAGGGATTAAATTAGTATTTTTATAAATTCTTAAATAAAATAAATATTCGTATGAAAGAGATATTCGATAAAATAATATTGTTAGGCAGACCGGCTTCGGGGAAATCTGAAGTTATACATTACGTGAAAAATTTAAATCTTGAAGAAAGACGAAAAAGATTTCATCTTGGACAGATAAAAGATATCGATGATTTTCCTATGCTCTGGACATGGTTTGAAGAAGATGATATTCTCGAAAAGAAATTCGGAAAGCCAAGACTGCATTCAACTTCTGACGGATATTTTATTCACGAATATTTATGGCATCTATTAATTGAAAGAATTTCTCTCGATTACCTGAAAAATGTCAGGGATTTTAAAGGGAAAGATGAAGAAAGAACATATTTAATTGAATTCTCGAGAGGAACTGAGCACGGCGGTTATAAGGAAGCATTCAAACATCTTTCAAAGGAATTGCTTGAACATTCTGCAATAGTATATGTGAACGTACCGTTTGAAGAGTCATTAAGGAAGAACAGGAAAAGATTTAATCCGGATAAGCCGGATAGCATACTTGAACACGGTTTACCGGATTCCAAATTAGAGAAAATGTATAAAGAAGTTGATTTTCATGAAGTAATTGCGGGGAATAAGACTCATATAGATATTAATGGAGTTAAAGTTCCTTATGTGATTTTTGAGAATATGCCTTCAAAAACGGATGACCCGGAATTGCTGGGACCGGCGTTGGATGAGGTGTTTGGGACACTTTGGAAAGTATACACAAGTTCGTAAAGTTTATCAAGTTTATCAAGTTTATCAAGTTTATCAAGTAAGAGCTTAGAGCTTTAAACGCAAAGGGCACAAAGAAAGAGCGCAAAGGACGCAAAGAAAGAACTTAAAGAGAAACGTAAGTGCACAAAGAGTATAAAAAAAAACTCCGCTGATAATTCAACGGAGTTTTTTCTCATATTATTTTATAATATATTAAATAACAAATATCTTGAATCCTTATTAATAACAATGTTAAATTTGTAAGCTCATTATTGCACATTTAACATTTAACATTGACTTACTTGTTTTCTTCTTCTTTCTTCTTTTCGTAGTCGGAGACAATCTTATGTTCGACTTCCTTTGGTACTTCTTCGTAATGCGAGAAGGTTCTTGTGTAGCTTCCCCTTCCCTGTGTTAATGAGCGAAGCTTTGAAGAGTAACCTGTCATTTCAGATAGCGGCATCGTGCACTTAATCACCTGCAATCTGCCTTCAGCTTCCATTCCAAGAATTTTTCCTCTTCTGGATGAAACGTCACCGGATACAGAACCCATGAACTCTTCGGGAAAATAAATATCTACATTATAAATAGGTTCAAGTATAATCGGACTTGCTTCTTTAAAACCTTTTTTGAATGCCATGGAGCCGGCTATCTTAAATGAAAGTTCGTCTGAGTCTACTGTATGATATGAACCAAAATGCAATGTTGCTTTGACGTCTATAACTTTACATCCGATAAGAACACCGGTTTTCATAGTTTCAATTATTCCTTTTTCAACAGCAGGAATGAATCTCCCCGGAACCACACCGCCAACAATGGCATCGACAAATTCGAATCCCGTTCCGCGCGGCTGAGGTTCTATTTTTAAAATAACGTGACCGTATTGTCCGCGTCCACCTGATTGTTTCTTATGTTTATATTCAACTTCATTAACGGTTCTGCGAATAGTTTCCCTGTAAGGAATTTTTGGCTCGGATAAATCAACTTCGATGTTGAATTTGGCTTTCATACGATTTATCTGTGTATTCAGATGAATTTCACCCTGCCCATGAATAAGTGTTTGATTGATATCGGTATCGTAAGTAATAATAAAAGACGGATCTTCTTCGTGGAAAGAATGAAGCGCCTGTCCTAATTTATCTTCGTCGCCTTTTCTCGTCGGAGCAATAGCAAGAGTCATATTTGCTCCCGGGAAATTAATCGGATTAATTATCACCGGGAAATTTTTTGAACTCAAAGTGTTATTCGTGTGAGAATCCTTTAATTTCACTACACCTGCTATATCGCCGCAAATAACCTCGGACATTTCTTTTCTTTCTTTACCGTTCATCGAATAAACCTGCGACATTCTTTCGGATTTACTGTTCGAATTATTTATTAGATCGAGCCCTGAATAAATTTTACCGGAATAGACTCTGAAAAATGATAATTCACCAATGTTCCTTTCAGAAATTGTTTTGAAAATAAATAATACCGGGTCGCCGTTGACATCGGGCTTTACTTCAACTTCAGTATCGGTTCCGGGTTTGTGACCGATTTCAATGCCTTTATCTACCGGAGACATAGTATATTCGGAAATAAAATCAAGAATTGGTCTTACACCTACATTGTTCGATGCTGATGTACAAAATATAGGAAATAATTTTCTTTCTTTCATTCCTCTTTTAAGACCATTTTGTATGTCTGACTCGCTTAAATTTTCTCCGCCTTCGAGATATTTTTCAAGCAGCTCTTCATCTTCCTCGGCAATGATTTCGACTAAATTTTTCCTGTATTCATTTGCTTTATTTTTTAAATCAGCAGGAATTTCAAGTTCTTCATATTCACCTTTTCCATCCGGATTATATTTTAAGAACTTCATTTTAATAACATCGACTACCTCATTAAAACCCAAACCGTGATTCACCGGAAACTGAACTGCGACAACTTCCGAGCCAAAACTTTCTTTTAACTGTTCATAAGTATCATCAAAATTCGCATTTTCGTGGTCAAGTTTATTGACAACTAAAATAATATTATTTTTATTTTCTTTAGTAAATTTAAAGCATGCTTCAGTTCCTACTTCAATCCCCTTGAAAGCATCTACCATCAGCAATGCAGTATCTGTAATTCTTAAAGCTGATTTTACTTCCCCAATAAAATCCATAAAACCCGGAGTATCGATAATATTTAATTTCGTAATCTCACTCTTCGGTGTTTTCCACATACAGTTCATTAATGAATTATTAATGGAAAGCTGTTTTTCGATTTCATCTTTATGATAATCACTTACAGTATTTCCTTCTTCAATTTTTCCAAATCGTGTAGTTACACCTGCGGCATACAGCATTCCCTCAGATAAAATGGTTTTTCCTGACCCACCGTGACCTATGATAGAAAAATTCCTGATTTGTTCGGATTTATACTCCGCCATAAATTTTACTCCTTGATAGTTGTTTTTTTATATATAAATTCAGTTATTTTTAAGAATATAAAAATGGATAATCTATAAAAATAACAATACTATTTTTTAATTGAAAGTTACTTTATAAAGATATTTAATATAATTATATTTGAGGATTAGAAGATTTGTCAAATTCATAAGATTTGAAAATTTGTAAAATTTGTAAGATTCGTAAGATTTTAAGATTCATAATATTTGAAGATTTAAAAGATTAAAATAATAAAATATTAACATAATAATGCCAAAGCAACTTCCTATAACGACATACGGAATGGATATTTTGCGTAAAAAGAGCAAAATAATAGAAAAAATTGATGCAAATATAATTAAACTTGTAGATAATATGTATTATACGATGATTAATGCAAACGGAGTTGGATTAGCTGCGCCGCAGGTAAATAAAAATTTAAACATTGCTGTTGTAGATATTTCCCAGGTTGATGATTATAAACACGTTAAACCGATATTTATGATAAATCCACAGGTTCTCGATTCTCACGGAGAAGCCACTCTTGAAGAAGGTTGTTTGAGTATTCCGGAAGTAAGAGCACCGGTTCTGAGAGCAGATAAAATATTGCTGAAATATAATGATTTAAATATGAAAGAAATTGAAGTCGAAGTCGAAGGTTTCTTTGCGAGAGTGATTCAGCATGAAATTGACCATCTGAACGGAATTTTATTCGTTGACCATATAACAAAAGATGATTTGAAAAAAGTAAAGACGATGCTAAGGAGAATTCAAAAAAGAAAAGTAGAAACAGAATATCCTTTATACAATCCGGATGAAAATGACGAATAGGTTTATAATTAATTTATAACCCGATAATAAAATATAAAATGAGAATTATATTTATGGGAACGCCTGAATTTGCAGTTCCTTCACTTCAAAAAATACATTCTGATTATGAAATCGTCTCGGTGGTAACGGTTCCGGATAAGAATCAGGGGCGGGGTTTAAAATTACAATTCTCTGCTGTAAAAAAATTTACCTTAGAAAATAATTTACCTGTATTACAACCCGAAAATTTAAAAGATGAAGCATTCATTTCAGAAATAAAAAAATTAAATCCCGATTTAATCGTCGTTATCGCATTCAGAATATTACCTAAAGAAGTTTTTACAATCCCAAAACTCGGAACGTTCAATCTTCACGCTTCATTACTCCCGAAGTACAGGGGCGCCGCACCGATTAATTGGGCTTTGATTAACGGCGAAAAAGAGACCGGGGTAACTACTTTTTTTCTGCAGGAAAAAGTTGACACGGGAAATATTATTATTCAAAAAAAAATTAACATCGATGATGAAGACAATGCCGGGACGTTACACGATAAACTTTCGGCTCTCGGTACCGAAGTTGTTATTGACACAATTAAAATGATTGAAGAAGGTAATATAAATCCGTTGAAACAGGATGAAACGCTGGTTACCAAAGCTCCGAAAATATTTAAAGAAGATTGCGTTATAAACTGGAATACTCCTGTGACTCATCTGCACAATTTTATCCGTGGACTTTCACCTTTCCCTGTGGCATTTACTCACCTGGATAATAAAATTGTAAAAATATACAAGAGCAAATTATCTGAATTGCCGGTTCAAAATTCCCCGGGCGATATTATCATCAGGAATAAAGAGTTATTTGTCGCAACGAAAGATTATATGCTTCAGATACTTGAACTTCAGGTGGAAGGGAAAAAAAGAATTTCAGCAAAAGATTTTATTATCGGACTGAAGAAGCATGATTTTTTAAAATTCTGTTAAAAAAAACATCCCCAATTTAATTTGCGCCGAAAATTGGGGATGTCGGGGGAATTAAGGATAAAACCTTATATAGTTTTTATTTTTTATTAGCTCGCGAGAACTCTTTTCTTTCCAATCTGGATTAATTCGTCCGCTTTATCGATTAACCAGTTTTTAAAAGCTACTTTATCTTCTTTTTGTAAATTATGTTTTATTCGTCCAATATCTATAGTCCGCTGACCGGTTTTGTATAACATGAATTTTTCAGTATAATTTATATATTTCAAAAGAAGCATCTTATTATCTTTTGTCATTAATTTTGAATCTCTGAGGAATTCCTTATAGCTATGTAGCACTTCAAACGCCTTGTCATAATCTTCGAGTTCATAGAATATTTTTAAAGTTAAATTTCTTATATCGAATTTAAACACAAACTGGTCGATCGAAATTTTTAACAAGTGCCTTGCCGATGAATTATACTCACCTTTTTCAAAATACAAATAAGCATTCCCGAAATTGTATATATTTTCCCTGTCTTCTTCAGGCACATTATTACTGTATTTTTCAATGAAGTTCTGTACCCAGTCGAATTTTTTAAGTTTCAGGGCAGAGAATAAAATAGCACGGAAATAATACGTCGGCAGATAGTTGATTTTACCTTCCTTGTAATACTCATTTTGCAGTATAATTTCGTATAAATTAAATTCCTCGTTAACAAACTCGTCTTTTGAAGTATCCAGATTATTTTTCCGCAGGCATAAATTAATCAAAACTCCAAAGTGGAATGCTCTCGAATCTTCATTAAGCTTATTTAAATTTTCAAGGAATAAATTTTTATATTCATAATAAAATTTATCATTTTCTATATTACAATAACATTCATACAACTTTAAATAAAGTTCAAGTATATAATCATACTTAGTTTTGTTTTTAATACTTTTGAATATATTTTTTAAATTAATATATTTCAGAATATCAAAAATAAAATTATCCTTATAATCAATATCATAATTAAAATGATAAGACATTATATTAATATATTCATTTATTAACTCTGTAATGAAAGCATTGAATAACAGCAAACCAGTATTGGAAAGATTTTTTACCTGCTGTTCTACCACCTCTTTTTTTGAAAATATTTTATCATGAATTACGTGGAAATTTGTATTGTTTAAACTGAACTGGTATTTACCGTAGTAATCATCAATCTTGTCTAACTCAATGTCTGCCGTTCCTTTTTCAATTTTCTTCGCCTTAAAATCGAATGCATTTTTTATATATCTTAAATTATATTCTTTTAATATATAATTCAGTGATTCAAGTTTTTCGTTCTTCATTCTTATCTGTAACAAAAATTCGTCAAACAGATTAGAAAGCTTCCAGACTAAATTTCTTAGAGTACTTTCATTAAAAGATTTAGACGAAAAAGAATTAAACAATAATTCTTTTGTCAGTTCCGGTTGATTAAAGTCGGGGTAAAATTTAATAATTTCGTTGAATAATAAAATTATCCTGTTGCTTGTATTGAAGAAAGGAGACTTTAAAAATACCTTAAAGAGTTCTATTTCTTCCGTCGAAAGTGATTTTATAACTTCAAAAAGTAAATTATAAAACATTTGTACAACTTTTTTAAATTTTTAAAAGCAACATTTTTGAGCGTATTCTTTTTTTGAATCATTGAAAAATTAGTTGTTTTTAACGATAATGTCAAGTAAAAAATTTTAATATATGTTTTTCCGAGCAACATTATGGCTTTTTCCCTGTTTTGGAAATCAATTAATTAGACTTAATTTTGTATTAACTTTTAAATCAATTAAATATAAATCAAGGAGATTTCAATGAAGTTCAAATTAGTATTTTTCGCAGTTGTTTTAGCTTTAGTATTTTGTTTCACAAGTATCAATATATATTCGGCACCAACGTCTAACGATACACAGACAGTCACTTATTACAGTGATGGTACGTATGATATTAAAATTCAAACCAACAATGTTATTATAATCACTACTTATGATTCCAGTGGTGGCGTTATAAGAGTAATAACACAACCAATAGGTTAATTAATAAGAAAAAATTTCAAAATTTAAAATAATGGGGAAAAATCATGAAATTTAAAACTTTAATTCTTGCAGTGTTATTTTCGTTAGTATTATGTTTCACGAGTGTTAATACATCAAAAGCGGATCCCTGGTGGTTTGGTGATAGAGTTGAATTTAATATATTAGACGGGCATTGGGTCATTACAATTTATGATTCCAATGGAGGTGTAATAAGAGTTATTACACAGCCTATCGGCTAAACCGGTTTATTTTAATTTTTTAAATCATCATTCTGAAGCAAAAAAAGTAATATTCTTGGGATTGGGAAGTTTAAAAAGTTTGAAATTAAGATATTAAACACAATGTAATATATAAGAAAAAGCAATAAATTAAGTTTGGATAGCGCAATACAGAGATTTAAAAAGATTTTTAATGTTTTTGAAAGCGATGAATTAATTATTAACATAAATTTCAAATGAGTTATTTTCAATTAAATAGTACCACAACAAAAACGAATGCAAAGGTTTATCTGCCGAACGCAGATAAAAATCCTGAGTGGACGATAAGCCAAAAGGAACAATCAAGGCTGATTGATATCTGGAATAAAATGCAATCATACGACGTCAAAGAAATAAATTTCAAAAATGATATTTTTTACACGGGGTGCCAGTATAATCTGGATGATGGTCGCAATTGGTTTGCATATAAAGGAATTACAGTTATGAGGGATGGGAAAATAACTGAGGTGAAAAAGGACGAAAACAGGAATTTTGAGAAGAAAATACTTAAAACCGCACCTAAAAACGTAGTACCTGACGTGCTGTTTATAACAGAGTTTAACAACAACATAAGTTATAACAAAAGAAAGACAGGCTAATATTTCAGTGATATTTATTTTGGGGGGATACACATTAATAATGATGAGAATTTAAAATTTATAAAATCTAAGGAGACCATATAATGAAATTTGTAGGACTAACAAACAATCCGGATGAATTAAAAAGAATTCACGGGAATCCCGAAGATTGGTGGGAAAGAGCGTTCGCCAATGAATACGAAGCCAGAAAATGGATGAGAGTTTTAGTGAAAAATTACGGGTATAAAATTGCAGGAATGGGCGATGGGTGGAGATATGGATTTACATACACACCGGTTCAACAATATAAAGTTGCTTAATTCAATAATTTTTAAAAATTTATTATCAGTATTTCGAATTAAATGAAAAATGTTGGATTAACAAATAATCCTGATGATATTAAGAAGCTCCACGGAGACCCTGAAGACTGGTGGCAGCGGTCATTTTCTAATGAAACTGAAGCAAGAAAATGGATAAACGTTTTAATTAAAAATTACGGCTATAAAGAAATAAACGGAACGGAAGGATGGCAATTCGGCTTTACTTACACACCTCAAACTCAATATAAAACCGCAAGTAACGGATAAATCTTATTCTAAAAAATTTATAATTACTTTTTTCATACTATAATTTCATATCTTTTTTTATTAACGAAAATAAATAAAGACGATGAATCATTTTCATATTTTCTTTGGTATAACCCTGCAATATACATTATTTATCTATTTTATTAAAAAAAATTACTAATAACAATTTTATTAATTTCATAGATTAAACGAATATATTTAATTAAATTTATTATTAATTTTTTTTGTGTATTAATATGATTAATTATGGCAAAGAAAGAAGTTAATCCGACTGAAACAAGATTAAAGGAAATCGAAAAAGAGATTTCAGAACTCAAATCTAAAAGGGATGAATTAAAAGCCCACTGGAATCTTGAAAAAGAGCTTATAAAAACAATACGAAGTTCAAAAGAAGAAATTGAAAAGCTGAAGCTTGAAGCCGATAAATTTGAACGTGAGGGAAATCTCGGAAAAGTTGCCGAGCTCAGGTATGGAAAAATTCCGGATATAGAAAAAAGTATGAAGGAAAAATCCGGAGAACTGGCAAAGATTCAAAAAGATAAGAAAATGCTGAAAGAGGAAGTTGATGCTGATGATGTAGCGGAAATCGTTTCCAAATGGACCGGCATTCCGGTTACAAAAATGCTCGAAAGCGAAAAAGTAAAGCTTCTTAAAATGGAAGAGAATCTTGCAAAGCGAATTGTAGGGCAGGAAGATGCCGTTACTGCTGTATCAAATGCGATTCGCAGGTCAAGGGCAGGTTTGCAGGATGAAAACAGACCGATTGGTTCTTTTATTTTTCTCGGAACAACGGGTGTCGGGAAAACAGAGCTTGCAAGAGCTCTCGCGGAATTTTTATTCGATGACGAAAAAGCAATAGTCAGAATTGATATGAGCGAATATATGGAAAAATTTTCCGTGTCGAGATTAATCGGCGCACCTCCGGGATATGTTGGCTATGAAGAAGGTGGACAGTTAACAGAAGCGGTCAGGCGAAGGCCATATTGCGTTGTACTTCTCGACGAAATCGAAAAAGCACATCCGGACGTTTTTAATATATTATTGCAGGTGCTCGATGAAGGAAGACTCACAGATTCAAAAGGCAAGACTGTAAATTTTAAGAATACGATAATTATTATGACATCGAATATCGGTTCCATGATTATACAGGAGCAATTACAATTCATAAATGATGAGAACAGGGACGAAATAATAAGTGAAATACGTTCCAAACTTGTTGATATGCTGAAAGCAACCATCCGTCCCGAATTTCTAAACAGGATTGATGAAATTATTTTATTTAAGCCTTTGACTGAACACGAAATAAGGAAAATAGTAGATATACAGATGCGCAAGGTTATTGAAAAAATTGAGCGCAACGAATTAAAACTTGAAATCGATGATGAAGCAAAGGACTGGCTCGGGAAACTGGGCTTTGATATTATGTATGGTGCACGACCTCTGAAAAGAATCATACAAAAATATATTACAAATCCCCTATCGGAAAAAATACTCTCGGGAGAATTTTTACCCGGAGACAAAATCTATATTAAACTGAACAGGCAGGGCTTGATAGCATTTGAAAAATCATAATACCGTAATAGAATAAATGATAAATTACACAGCAAATTTCTTTAAACTGGAATTATTAAAAATATCCGAAATAAAACTGCACGAAACCACTGAGTGCAACAGATTAAGAAACATTTTTGACAGGATATCAAAAAGCAATTACCTTATGAATCCTGTAATTGTAGGAAAATATAAAAATGATTATTTGTTAATTGACGGAGCGAACCGTTTAAGCACTTTAAAAGAAATTGGATGCAAACTTGCAATTGCCCAGGTTATAAATTATACAGATAATAAAATTAAATTAAAGAAATGGAATCACCTCGTCTATGAACTTGATATTGAAAAAATTATAGAGTTCTGTAATCTTAATAAATTAAAATTTGAATATTTAAATCGTCCCTCTGCAGAAAAGAAACAAAAGAATGAATTTCATTATATTATAGTTTCCGACATAAAGAAAAATGAGACTATTCTTATTCATCTTTCGAAAAAGTTTGATGCTATGTTAAAAGAATTAAATTTATTCACTAAATTTTATTTCTCGATTTATAATTTTGACAGGTCGGAAGAAGAAATTAAATTTTCAGATTTAAAAAAGCACACGAGAAAGAAAGGTATATTAATTGAATTTCCGAATTTTAATAAAAACCAGATAATAGAAATTGCAAATAATAAACACAAAATTCCTGCAGGTATTACCCGGCATATATTAGATAACCGTGTATTGCATTTACGATATGAATTATGGAGATTGATGGATGATAAACGTATAGAACAAAAGAAGAAAGACCTTGAAAAATATTTAAACAATAAAATCGATAACAATAAAGTAAGACAATACAGGGAATCGGTGATTGTATTCGATGAATAGAATGAATTGGGGCTAAAGCCCGGGTATGGGTTTTATTTTCCCACGAGCTAAAGCTCGTGGCAATTGAGCAAGAGCAACTAATTTTCTCTTAAATAATATTGATTATAATGTATGACAAACTTGATAAGCTTGACAAACTTGACAAACTTGATAAACTTGATAAACTTGATAAACTTGACAAACTTGATAAACTTGACAAACTTGATAAACTTGATAAACTTGATAAACTTGACAAACTTGATAAACTAATTTGGCTAACACAGAACTTTTCATAGCGAAACGATACATTTTTTCTAAACGTAGAATGAACTTCATTACGGTTATTTCTGCTATTTCTGTGGTGGGTGTTACAATAGGTGTTGCCGCTATGATTATAGTGTTATCTGTTTTTAACGGTTTTCACTCAAAAGTTACAGACCTTCTGATAGGTTTCGACCCATACATCAGAATTGAATCAAAAAACTTCGGTAATATAGATGATTATGAAAAATTGGTAACCATTGTTAAAGAATTCGGAATTAATTCAGTCTCTCCTTTCACGCTTAATAAGGGAATGCTCGCAACTAAAAATATTAATAAAGTCTTATACATTAAAGGTGTAGACGAAGATAAAATTGGTGATGTCTCCGGAATGAAAGATGTAATATTTGCAGGCAATTTTAATTTAGATGATGACGGACAATTTGGCGGAATTGTTTTAGGTCTTGCTCTCGCAGACCAGATGAAATGCAATATAGGCGATACAATTACACTTCTGAGTCCTGTCGGTCTTGAATATTCTTTAACCCAGTTTATCGAACCTGTTACAAAACAATTTTTAGTTAAAGGTATTTATGATTCCGATAACAGGGATTATGACAGTAAATATGCTTATATCTCGATTCTAAATGCTCAGAATTTATTCAGACTCGGAAACTCCGTGAACGGGCTTGAAATAAGAACAAAAAGAATAGAAGATTCTGATGAGATAAAAGAAAAATTATCAAAGGCACTGGGAGATAAGTACAACGTTCAGACCTGGTATGACCTTCATCTTGACTTTTATTCGATTTTAAAAATGGAGAGGTGGGTGGCATTTATTATTTTAAGCCTGATAATAGTTGTAGCTTCGTTCAATATTCTCGGTTCTCTCACTATGACCGTAATAGAGAAAAAAAGGGACATCGGAATTATGAAAACTATGGGTGCTTCCGATAATACTATTACAAGAATTTTTATGTATGAAGGTATCTGGGTCGGAATAATAGGTACAATTGCAGGATTGATACTCGGTTTGGGCGTTATTCTCTCTCAGATTTATTTTCATATTTATAAAATGGATACGTCTATATATAAAATTGACGCATTGCCCGTTGAACTGAGGTTGCTTGATTTCGTATTTGTTGCTGCTGCCGCATTAATTTTATGTTTTCTTGCTTCCCTGTATCCGGCAAGAAGAGCTTCGAAACTAAATCCAGTGGAATCGATTAGATGGGAGTGAAAGAGCAATTTTCAATTTTTCAATGTACAATGTAAAATGTACAATTAAGAGCTTTTTTTTACGTGCTAAAATTAAAATAAAATATTTATTTAAGGATTGAAAAAATAGATGGAAAAGGAATTGTTATTAGAGGTTAGTGATATACAGAAATCGTATCAGATTACTAAACAAAATAATCTGCGTGTTTTAAAAGGAGTGCATTTAAAAATTTATGCAGGTGAGATAGTTGCAATTGTAGGAAAATCGGGAGCGGGTAAAAGCACTTTACTGCATATTTTAGGAACACTCGACAGACCTGATTCGGGAAAATATATTTTTCGCGGGAGCGATGTATTTTCTTATTCCGATAAACAATTAGCAGATTTCAGAAGTAAAAAAATCGGATTCATTTTTCAATTCCATCATTTACTTCCGGAATTTACTGCACAGGAAAATGTTTTGATTCCGACAATGATTGCAGGAAAGAAAAATGTTGTTGAAGTTAACAGAATTTTAGAAGACGTCGGAATTACAGACCGAGCGCATCATAAACCTTCCGAGATTTCCGGCGGAGAAGCTCAGAGGGTCGCCATTGCGCGGGCACTTGTTAATTCCCCGGATTTAATACTGGCTGATGAACCGACGGGTAATCTCGATACTGAAAATGCAGATGCGGTGATAAACCTTATTTTTTCTTTACGCGAAAAATATAACCAGACGTATTTAATCGTTACACACAATGAAGAATTTGCACAACGATGCGACAGGATAATAAAAATTTCAGACGGGATAATAATTTAATGATTTCTTTACATAAATATTAATTTTAATTGCTATAAATTGGATAAATTTGATAATTTGACTATAATAATTTGAATAACATAAAAATAAAGACTTCGGATTTAAATTTATACTATGGTAAAGTTCAGGCTCTGAAAAATGTATCGATGAGCATCGAAAAAAATAAGATTACTGCTCTTATTGGTCCGTCCGGCTGCGGAAAATCGACATATTTAAGAACTCTGAATCGTTTGAATGATTTAATTGACGATGTGAAGATTACGGGAAAAGTAGAAATAGATGACATTGATATTTATAATAAGAAAATCGATGTTGTGAACCTTAGAAGAAATGTCGGAATGATTTTTCAGAAATCAAATCCTTTTCCGAAATCCATTCACGACAATGTTGCATACGGTCCTAAAATAAACGGTGTAAAAAAGAAAGAACAATTAAATGAGATAGTTGAAACGAGTCTGAAAAAAGCCGCAGTGTGGGAAGAGGTAAAGGACAGGTTAAACGATTCTGCAATGGGATTATCAGGCGGGCAGCAGCAAAGGATTTGCATTGCAAGAGCTCTGGCGGTGAATCCCGAAATTATACTTATGGATGAACCTGCCAGTGCATTGGACCCGATTTCAACTGCGAAAATTGAGGAATTGATTTATGAACTTAGAAAATCAATTACAATTGTAATCGTTACTCATAATATGCAACAGGCAGCAAGAGTAAGTGATTTCACAGCGTTTTTCTTAATCGGTGAAGTTATTGAATTCGATGCAACAAGAAAAATGTTTACAAGCCCGACAGATGAACGGACGCAAAATTATATTACGGGTCGGTTTGGATGATGAAGTTAAAAAAGTTAGGGAAGTTAAAGAAGTTAAAGAAGTTGAAGTGATTTTGATACTCAACTCCGTAGGAGTTGAATATTTATAGGATGTGATTTAGCGGATGCTCTCAACTCCGTAGGAGTTGAATATTTATAGGATGTGATTTAGCGGATGCTCTCAACTCCGTAGGAGTTGAATATTTATAGAATTAATTATTCAATTGAAAATTTATAATATTAACAACATCTTAAAAAAATTAAAGTAATATGTATCATTATCTCGAAGAAGAATTAGACCAACTCAGAACAAGAGTTATTAAGATGGGAAGCCTTGTAGAAGAGCAGATTGATTTTGCTATTCGTTCTTTATTTGAGAGCAACTTAGAGCTTGCAAAAATTGTAATTGAAAGAGATGAAAAGGTAGATAAATTCGATATAAAAATAGACAAACAATGCCAGAAAATTTTTGCATTAACTCAGCCTGTTGCAATCGACTTAAGGTTAATAATGTCAGCATTAAAAATCAATAACGATTTGGAACGTATGGGTGATATTGCGGTAAACATTGCCGAACGTACGGAACATCTCGAAGGCTATGTGGAATTATTGAAAAGAGTGAAACTTGATGAAATGTCGACTAACGTGAAAGGAATGGTGAGAAAAACAATAGATTCATTCGTGAATAACGACAATTCGCTTGCAATAGAAGTAATTAAATCGGATGATGTTGTGGATAATTACGAAAGAAATATTTTCTACACACTTATAGACGAGATGGAAAAAGATAATTCATTGATTAAACCCTGTGCCTATGCGATTTCTCTTTTGCGGCACCTTGAAAGGCTTGCTGACCATTCAACAAATATTGCTGAAGAAGTAGTTTTTTTATTAGAGTCAAAAATTATTAAACACAGACACAATTTCGACGAATAAAATGAGAGTATACTTTACTTTATTATTTTTGTTTACTCCGATTATCTTAATTTCACAAATAAAAGATACCACCCATATTATTCAATCAAAAGATACTACACATCATATTCAGTTAAAAGACACCACCCGTTATATTCAATTCGATACTAATAAAATCAAAGACACAAAATTATTTTCCGTTAATTCCGATACTATCAGTAACGATTTTTTCATATGGAACGACAGGAAAAATCTTTCGGAAATTATGGATGAGAAATCAGGGTATTTTATTAATTATTTCGGGGTCGGCGGCAGGAATTTAATAAAATATAACGGAAGCGACGAATACGCTGTAGGAATTTTCAGAGACGGAATTCAGATTAACGATAATTTCTTTGGTGGATTTGACATTGAAGACATTTCTGTAAATGAAATTCAGAAAATTGAAGAAGTTTCAAACGTTTCATCTTTTTTATACGGGATTAATACGAGAACAAAAAGCATAAATATAATTACGAAAGATGCATTTCAGCCGAAACTATTCTCACAGTTCAGATATACGCAGGACCGCTTCGGAGCTTTATCGGCAGATTTCAACATCAATATGCCTCTCTCCAGAAAGTTCAATTTTGTTTTCGGAATTGGTAATCACACAAATGACGGAAGGTATACCAATACTGATTTCAGCGCCTGGCGGGGAAGAGTAAAATTGAATTATTATTCTTCGCCAAAATTTAATATTAAAACAGATTTTTATTATTCCAAAGTTCAGCGAGGATTGTGCGAAGGTCTGGTGAACTCAACGGATGATACTTTAGCAAGTTCGATCTATGCTCTCGTGAATGACCCGGATGCATATGATAAAGTTACAAATTATTCTTATGATATAGATTTAACTGCGCGGATATTCAACGATAAATATTCGGTGACAAAATTAAAGTTTTACGTTAATAATTCTTTGCGCGAATACAGGGACGAACAGAACAGAGCAGTTATAGACAGCGTGCTGCTCACGAACAATTTTCATACAATACAATACGGAATAGATTTCAAACAAAATGTGCGGACGAATCTGACAAAGAAAATTTATACGGATATTATGTTTGGGGCTAATGCTTATTTTAATTATTATAATGTCAGTAAAATATTTTATGATTGGAATGTTCTTACGGATAACCCGCAGATTGTAAGATACTTTGAAAATAAAATTTATACGGCATTTGGAAAAGCCGATATCAATATAGACAGGTTAATGATATCGGGTTTTGCAAAAACTGATTACCTGGACAATAATTTCTTTTTGCAGACCGGTTTCGAAGGGAATTACAAATTTATAGATATAGATGATTTTAGTTTCGCGGTACATTCGGGTGCGAATTCCACTATGGGAGGAATCTCTTATCCGGGCTTAATTACGCAGGATTACGTTTCACTTTTAAATGTTTATAATACGACAAAATACAGGTACATCGAAGCGGGCGTAAAGATGAAATATAAAAACCTAATCGTCGATGCATATTTATTCGATGATGGTTACAACAATGAGATAAATGTTTTAAGAAATGCAAACATCAGCGTCGATTATAAATCGACGTATTTTGACGGATATGTAAATACAAATCTCTGGGGATTTCAGAATTTTCCACATTTTTTCGTCAAATCTGATTTTGCATATCACAATTATTTCTTCGGAAAAAAATTAAATCTTAAAGTTGGTATTAACTTAAAATATATCAGCAGTTTTTATCCCGAAATGTATTCGCAATATAAATATCTTGCAATAAACACAAATCCTCAAAATATTTCGAAAGATATCTTTGATATGGATTTTTATGTCGGTGCAAGAATAGGAACCGCAAATGTGCATTTCTCTCTGGCTAACTTATTCAACAAATTAAATTACGATACTTATTTATATCCTTATGATGATCGCGGCGGATTTGTAAATGTAATATCAAAATTTACAATCATCTGGGATTTTAATCAGTAGGATTTAAATCTTTCCAAATTCGGAATACGAATATCTAAATTCTAAAAATTATCTAAATTCTAAAAATTATCTAAAATCTAGAAAATATCTAAATTCCAAAAAATATCTAAATCAAAAGTTCTAAATCCCGTAGGGATTTTCCGTTATTAGGATGATAAGAACAAAAAATAAAATCCCGTAGGGATTATTTAATGCTGAATTATGAATTATGAATTATGAATTATGAATTATGAATTATGAATTATGAATTATGAATTATGAATTATGAATTATGAATTATGAATTATGAATTATGAATTTGAAAAACATTTTTTCCTTTCACCTTTTTAGTCTCACATTTCAATACGCTCTTCGTTTCACGTTTCACCTTTTACGTTTCACGTTTCGCGTTTCACCTTTCACCTTTCACGTTTCATCATGATCAAATTTTTCACATAGCACTTCCGCTTCCGGGTAATTTGCAAAATAATATCATTTAAGAAGCATACGGCAGGCGATGGCGACGTCTTCGACGGTTAATAAATTCATACATTTGAATTCATCTTTCCCGAGCCATATGCATGTTGCAGGACGCGGGGAATTGAAAAAGCACGGACTGCAATCGAGATTTTTTCTGACTATGATGTGTTTTGTTTTCCACGGAAAAAGTTCTCTATGGTTCGTGTATCCGAAAATTGCAACCGTCGGGATTTTAAATGCGGCGGCGGAATGAAGGAAAGCAGTATCGTTCGAAACAAACAATTTGCAATTCCTCATCCTCGCCATCGAATCCATATAATTTTTTGTAGAGGCAATGAATCCCCTATTATCCATCCATGAATTAATTTCTTCATTCAGTTCGAATTCATTCCCGAATAATAAAATTTTTGCTTTATATTCTTTCATCAGCAATTCACCAAGCTTTGCAAATTTTTCTTTTGCCCATCTTTTGTGAATGTGATTTTTTAATAACGCTGAGCCGGGATGAAAACCGATAAGCATTCGTTTTTCGGGATTAACATCTTTAATCCATAATTCCGCATCGGCAATATCCTTATCGCTCAGATAAATTTCCATTCCTTCGATTTCTTCATCGGAAAAATTTACAATCTTTTTTGCGATTTCTGTATTCTGCAAAACATTATGCTGGTTTGCAACTTCATCTATCAATATATTATTTAAAAATTCGGCTCTTGAAAATTTTGTATGATTATAATGATGTGAAATTCTCTTTTTTCCGCCGGCAACAAAATTCACAATGTTATATTCGGAGCGATTTGAGGGATAAATGTTTATACTAAAATCGTATTTGTTTTTTCTGAGTTTAAGAACTTCGCTAAGCGATTTGAATTTTGATTGTTTGAGAAAATTTATGAAATAAATGTTATCGAGGAATGGATTGTTAGCAAACATTTCCCCGACGGATTTAAACATAACAAGCATATCAATCCGTGCATCAGGAATTTTTTCTTTTAATATCCTTAGTGCAGGAGAGAACATCAATGCATCACCGTTTCCCGATAGAGCATTTACAAGAATTTTCATTTTAATAGATCTGAATTAATTAAAATCAATTGCCACGACTTTTAAGTCGTGGTTTATGAGTATCAAGAATGGGGCTTTAGCCCATAAGATTATGATAATTAAGGGCTAAAGCCCTTCACACATAAATTCTCTCCACGAGCTAAAGCTCGTGGCAATTGAGCAAATGCGATTATTACACTATTAAGTTAAATTTTTCTCTTTTTTCCTCAAAGTCTTAAACGAAAGAAATACAACTGATATAATAAGAATGAATGCCGAGACCAGAGATATTTTTAAACCTTCGCTGAAAGTATCGGACTGATACTTTAATTCGATTTTGTGTTTACCCTTTTCTACATAAATCGAACGCATGCAGTAATCAGTTCTGAATATTTCCGTTTCTTTTCCGTCAACATACGCTTTCCAGGCGGGGTAATACACTTCACTCAAAAATAAAAATCCGTTTTCGGAATTCTCAACATCGATATTAATATTATTCACGTTGTAATCTGTAATTTTTACATTATCTTTCGGAATACCCGCGCTGTCTTTAATCACGGGTAAATTAATATTCTGCGGCTGCTTTTCAAGTACAACAGTTTTCCTGTAATCATATTCGTGACTCTCCATATATTTTTTCAATTCTTCATCCGAATTGCAAACTTTAATATCATAAAACATTTTCGCTCTCGGTAAATATCCGGGGTTCAGATATAACTGCATCGTCTTCGGATTCAGTTTGTATTTCACATTCATCAGGTCATGTGTTTGCGTACTGCCTGAATCGGGTTTGTTATAAGGAATATACTTTTGCATTATCAATGCATTATATCCTTCGAGGTATTGAATTCTGTCGATTTCGCCCTGGTTCCTCTGAAACATCATCGCCGAACCTTCACGCATATTCACTCGGAACATTTCCGTTTTCATTTCTTCTTTAATTTTTGCTTCGAGTTGTGGATTCTGACTGTATATTTTATCGGGATTTCGTGAGCCGTTATTCTGGTCATACCAGTTTACATAAATATCGAGGAATAATACCAGCAATAAAAATGCCGTGAAAGTTTTAGAATTTAATTTTCCGTTTAAAAAGAAATAGAACAACGAACTGAAAACTATAATAAACACAAAAAATATGTTGTACTGCTTTTTGACCCACGAATAAATCTGTTCGCTCTTGGACATTTCAACAGACTGGAAGAATCCGCTTTGGACAAGTACGAAAACGAAAAGGAATACTCCAAGAAAAATAAAGAAATATTTTTTCGAAAAATATTTAATAAAATTATTTTTATCGTGAATTGCACCTTCTATTCCGAATGCAATAATTAAGGAAATAGAAAAAGAACATAGAAACAAGATATGTGCAGGGTTTCTGAACCTGTTGAATACCGGAACAAAGTCATAAATCAATTTATGAAAAAAGAAATTTCCGCCGAGTGCAAATAAGAATGAAAATATAGTTATGCCGACAAGATATTTAATAAATGCAGTATCACCTTTTTTCTTAAATAAATAAACCAATGACGGAATAAGAAGTACAACAACAAGAGCGGATATATACACATTCGCAATCGAAAACATCCATGGACCTTCCTGATGCGTTGACCACCATTTTAAATCCGTTGATGCTTCGTTCCCTGTCCAAACCCCAAATACCTTAGGAAGAAAGAAGGTAATAAAATCGAGCGGAGCAAGAGAACCCTGTTTTGCGAAATTATAATCAAAGGTTGCCCTGTTAGAAAGTGCCACGAACTCATTTGTAGGCAACAATTGTAAAGCCGTGATTCCAAACGGAATAATTAAAAATATAGCAAAGCCGATAATGAGAGACTTAACAGCTCTATAATCTTTAGCACGAAATTTTGCAATAAAAATAATTAAAACATAAAGTGCGATGAACATATAATTAAAAAATGTCACCTGTGGATAACCGCATAAAATACAAAGCACCATAACAAACGCAGCAGCCCATACATAAAGATATTTACCCTTGTCTATAAACTTCAGCCACAGCAGGAACAGAAGCGGAAACCACGCCGCAGCTTCAATGAGCGGCATATGAATCATATGAATAATCATATAACTCGAATAAGTAAACAGAATCGCAAAAACTACCGAAGATAAATTTGAAAGTTTAAAATGTTTACCAATATAATAAACAAAAACGGAACAAAATAAATAATGGAAAACAATTGATAACTGCAAAGCGAGCGGAGATAATTTATCTCCGTTCAGGAAAAATATCATCAATAAATTAAACGGGTAAAGTATTGCAATCTGCAAATCCGCAAAAAATGGCATACCTGCGAATACATAAGGATTCCAGAACGGGAAAATCCCCTCTTTCAAAAATGTTGCAGTCATTGTTTTACCGGGATAATACTGATGAACGAAGTCATCAAATAAATAAGCACTTCCGACGATGAGTTCGCGGAAAAAGATTATCCATATTATAAAAAGAACTGCAAGACTGAACCAATTATTTTTCAGTAAATCAGTGAAGACTTCATTCTGAATTTTAGCTGCTGCTCTTACAGATTTGGATTTTGTTGTTTGCTTTGCGATATTTTTACCTCCAATAAATTATTTTTTAAATTCGGTAATAACAATAAACTGGTAGCCGAACAGACGCTTTAAAACTACAGATTTAATATAAAGCATTAAATTCATAAATTTCCCGAAATTATTTTTCAGGAAATTCGGAAGAACTTCGATAATAGGAATCGGAGTAACTTTAATTTTTACTGTATCCAGATTGTGTTTATGAACAAGTTTCTTTATAGCTCCAAGCGTGAAAAATCTTAAATGGGTTCTGTCGAGAATTCCCTTGTCGCTGTATGGAAATCTTCCGAAAAGCAGATTAAGCCTGACGTAAATGTTCGCGATGTTCGGAAGTGAAATAATTATTTTTCCGTTTCCGGATAAAAGTATTTTTGCCTGTTCAATTATTTTATCATAATCAACGAGATGTTCGAGAATATCCAGCATTAAAATATAATCATACTTTGAGCCGTTCTTTATTTCTTCAGGTAAACCTTCGTTCAAATCAAATTGAAAATAACTCTTAAAATTTTTCTTAATATTTTCAGAAGTCGGCACAAAATCTACACCTGCCAAATAATTATTTTTATTTATATGCTCTGCAAAAAGCCCGTCACCGCAGCCTATATCGAGAATCCGCTGGTTCTCTTTTGCATTTAGAATATCTATTACGGTTTTGTGGCTTGAAAACGGATAAAGCTTTAAAGGATAAGGCACATAAAATTCAGAATATATTTCCGATTTAACTTTTCCGTTCAGTGTTTTCTTATATTCCTTAGTAGTATGGTAAACATCTTTTGCATATTTCATTCCATTGACGTAGCAAATCTCGTCACCGTAATATGTTGGAATAGGAACTTCTGTAATTCTTAAATTATTGTGATGAGCCTTTATAATAATCTGGGTATCGAAATGAAAATCATCTGTGCAATTGGATAAACTCAATTTTTTTAATCCCGCTATTGAATATGCCCTGTAGCCGGAATGAAATTCCGTAAGATTCATTTTCAAAGTAAAATTCTGGAATGTCGAAAGAACTTTATTCCCGAGAAATTTATAAAACGGCATCCCACCCTTCAGTGCTCCTCCGTATTTTTCCATCATTCGCGAGCCAAGCACAACATCAGCTTTTCCCTCAACAAGCGGGTTGTACATATCATTCAAAATTTCAGGAGCGTACTGACCGTCACCGTGAAGGAGTACAACTACATCAAAACCTTTTTCCGTAAAATATTTAAAACCGTGTTTTTGATTTCCGCCATAACCGAGATTTTTTTCATTAAGAAAAATACTCAGTTTATCGAGTTTCTTGATTGCCTTATAACCGACTGACAACATATATGTATCATCTTTGCTTGCATCATCAAAAACGGCAATCTCGTCAATTTCGTCATATACATTCTTAGGAATTCTGTCGAGCACTTTACTCAAAGTACTCGCGGCATTATAAGCAACTATAAGAATTCCTATTTTTTTATTATTCTTCATACAACGATATTAACTGTGTTATTTATACGTTTAAAATTTATTTTTGTTCAGTCGGGTTCCCTTTTAAGATGGAATTAATTCTATCCTTTTTAAGTACTACCGAAGGGTCATTCTGCGGTAATTCATTTAAAAGGTTCAATGATGTTTTATAATCTCCTCTTGCTTCGCTTATATCGAGGAGAATACTATAAGGATTATACTTTGACTGCGGATTCCTTGTATAATTTTTTCTATCTAAATAAGCTTCATCGTATGCTTCGCGCGCATATTCTTCAAATTTTTTACTGTCATTCAATCTATAATATATCATTGCAATATTATATTTTTCCCTGTAATCCAACGGAATATCTTTTTCAGGAATATTTTCTTGCATTTTATTCAGAGTCGCAATCACAAGATTATTTTTTGTAGAATCCAGCAGATAATAATCTGCAAGCCAGGTGTATAAGGTTCTGTACATATCGAGCATCCTGCTTTGAGTCTGTTCAAAGAAAATTCCTTTGTTGGCACTTCTGAATAGAAATCCGGATTGAGGAGTTTTGCTTATATTACTATTATTAAAAAGATTTTTTTTCATCTTTTGTTCGTTAATAGTAATACCGATTGTTTTATCGCCTTTGTACGGCACGAGTTTCTGCGCCATTCCTTCGAGCGAAAGATATTCACCAAGACCAAGATAGTATTCAGGTGAAACTGTAATAGAAAAATAAATCGGTCTTTGCCATTTGTTAGCTTTTATTATATCAAATACGAGCAGGTCATTAATTCTTAAACCTGTAACCGTTTGGTTTCCTTCCTGTTGTTTGAATGTTGCAGGAATTTTAAAAACGAGTTTATCGGGTTTTGATTTCATTGTATCGGGATAAGCGGATTCCGGCACATCCAATGTAACAAGTTTATTTTCATCCCAAATCTGTCCGCCGACATTTGATAACTTTTTAATCTGTTCATCGCTCATTGTCATCGGAACTGTTAATGCACCATAAGGTCTTTCATTTTTCAACTGTAACATGTACCAGTCTATTTGACCGAGAGATAAATTCACTACCCTGACATCCTGCCTTACACCATAAACCGACTGAAGACACCAGAGCGGAAATGTATCGTTATCGCCGTTTGTAATAAGTATTGCATTTTTATCTACACTTTGCAAAAGATTATAAGCATAATCATACGGTAAATAGTTGTTAGCCCTGCTTTGATAAGGATAATTCACCCTAAGCATATTAATAGGAACAAAAATAAATGAAGCCAATAAAACGACCGAAGTAACAGGAACCAACGCAGTTTTACTAATAAGATTTTTTATTAACTCGCATATTCCGAAAACTCCCAGCCCTATCCACAGAGAAAAAACAAAGAACGCCCCTTCATAGAAATAATCCCTTTCTCTCGGCTGAGGGTCCTGCTGATTCTGATAGAGAGCCGTAATAACCCCCATCAGAATAAACATCGAAAGGAAAACGAATGCAAGTTTCCAGTTTTTCCGGAAATGATAATATAATCCGAATAAACCCAGTAAAAAAGGAATGGCATAGAATTTTGAAAAATCCACCCCCATATTCTGGTCATAACCTTCACGACCTATATATTGCCAGAAAAGATACCTGTTGAACATTTTATTTATCTGGTACGACCACATAAATTCCATATCGCTTGAATAATATTTCCAGGTATTATTGTGCATTGGGTCATGTGAATACCTTCGCGGCAACAATAATGGCTGGTCACCGTATTGTTCGCGGTTTAAATAAGATAAAAGTCTTTCCATATTATTAGGAGCATTCTGATTTATCGGGAGATTCGGAATCGATGCTCTCTGTAAAACGGAAATATATGTTGAGTAACCAAGAACTATTAAGAATAACGAAAGAAATAAAATTTTAAGTGCAGGAATCTCTTTTTTATTAGCATAAACAAATCCGCCAATCAAAAAAACCAAAACAATTATACCGCCGAGTGCAACATTTGAAGAAATTAATTCCGGAAATTTTTTAACTGTTACAGGGTAAACTATAAAGAATGCAACCATAGAAATTCCTATTGCAAGTAAAAGTGTTTTCGGAGAATAATTATATCTTCTGAAATAGAAAATTATTCCGAGTATAAAAATGCACTGTACAACAAGCAGATGAATTCCGATTGATAAACCTACTATATAAGCAATCAATAATAGATATCTGTCACTTCCTTCTTCATCGGCTTTTTCCCACCAAACCATCATAACGTATATACAAAGTGCAATTAAAAAAGTACCGAATCCATAAACTTCTGCTTCCATAGCATTAAACCAAAAACTATCACAGAAAGCGTAAGATAAAGCTCCAATTGCAGAAGCGGCAGTTACTAATATGCTTTCATAATTTGATTTCGGTTCTCCGCGCCAGTTGTTTATTAATTTAACAGAAACGAGATATAAAAAAAGTACACTAAACGAACTCGTTATAACTGACAGGTAATTCATTCGTAAGCCAATATCCGATGCAAACGGTAAAAGTGTAAAAAGTTTACCTACGAGAATATGTAACGGTGCTCCGGGCGGATGCGGAATGGAAAGTGTAAAAGCACAAGCGAGAAACTCACCACAATCCCAAAAAGACAATGTAGGTTGAACTGTCATTACGTAAACAATAGCTGCAAAAAAGAACACTATAAATCCTGTTACGCGATAAATCAGCTTTGAGTTCATTTAATTATTAAATTTTATATAAACTTAAAGTTACTCGAAATACGTTGAATTTTCAAGATAAATACTATGCTTAAATCTAATCTGTATCATTATTATTCATTGAAAAATAAATTTATTTAATTACAATAATAAGAGGTTAAAGAAGTTAAATAAGTTAGAGAAGTTAAGAAAATTCATTTGCAGTTTATCGGACTTTAATATAAGATACCTAAACAATGACTTAACTTTCCCTTCTGTGATGGTTATTTTTTTTAAAATTAATGAAATTTTAATAACAGCTTTTTGTTTCATAAGTTTAATTAACGGAGAATTTACATTATAATGTTGAATAAGATAAATAAATGTACCATCATTTATTACTTTCCCAAAGGAATAAATTCCTTTGTATTTTTATTTATTTTATTATTAATAAATAATTCCGGCTATTCACAGGATAAGCATTCACACCAAACAGATTCCTCAGAAGATGCACAAATTAATTTTTCCAAATTAGATTCTTTGAGACCTTTGGTTTTAGATGTTGTAATCGAAGGAAATAAAACAACCCAGGATGAAGTAATATTAAGAGAAATGCAGCTCAGGAAGGGAATGTTTTTCAGTTCAGAGCTATACAAGGAAGATAAGGAAAAAATTTATAATCTCGGATTATTTAATAAAGTTGATATCACGCCTATACTCTGGCCATCCAATGAAGTTGTTTTAAATGTTAAAGTTCACGAGAAATGGTATATATATCCGATGCCAACAGCAGGTCTTGTTGACGGTGAACTAAGAAAAATCTGGGTAGGGATGAATCTGAGATGGTCGAATTTCAGGGGCAGGAATGAGCGTGTAGGATTAAATTTTGGTGTGGGTTCTAATTCATTTGTGAAAGCTAATTATAACGTTCCATGGATTGGTGATGATATGCACATTTTCACTAATATAAGCGGCGGTTTTTCAAATGACCAGAACAGAAGTTTGTTGGCTTTAGGACGAATAAACGGACAGCCATTTTATTATTACAGGTTAAATAATTTCACCTACAGGAATTATAATTTCAATATCACAACGGGAAAATATTTTACCAAGAATTTTAATATTTATACAGATATCGGATTTTCAATAATGAGTGTATCGGAATTGGGAGCCGGAAGAACTCAGTCTCCCGACGGCACCGATAAATATATGATACTTGGAGCAGGTTTAAATTATGATTCGAGGAATTCGCGAGAATATACAACCAAAGGATACTTCATAAATGTAAATTACAAACATTACGGATTTTTAAAAGAGACAGATAATTTCGGCAGGTTCAACGTAGATGTGCACAGCTTTACGCCAATCAATTTAAAGAAAGATTACGCTGTTACCATAGCAACAAGACTTTTTTCAAGTATTGCTGAGGGTTCGTCAATTCCATATTATAACCACATGATAATGGGTTATGGTGCTGATTATGTTAGAGGATGGTACCGTTTCGGATTCGAAGGAGACAATGAATTCACTTTGGATAATGAAATCCGCATTCCTATTATACAGCCTGATTATTTAAAAAATAACAATCTGCCTGTCATAAAAAAAATAAAATATCTGAAAGATTATACTTACAGATATGGTTTATATTTTAAATTATTTTATGATATTGGTACCATCTGGAATCAATACGATGATTACAGAAGGATAAGAGTACTTAACGGTACGGGATTAGGTTTCGATGCGTTATTACCATTCGGTGTAACAGCAAGAGCGGAATATGGTCTTCGCCTTGGTGAACCTACCGTCGGACAGGTTATTCTCGGATTAGGTGTAAAATTCTGATTTTACATTTCGCAATAACAATTCTGTTTTAATTCCAATAATAAATTTTTTACGATGCAATTGTGTTTTAAAAATTAAATTAAACTTTTATTCTAATTTTGTTATCTAAACAATTGAAGTTCCTATTTATTAATAATTAAGATTCTTTATGGATTTTCTTTAACATTGTCAAATCTTAATTTTGTCTTATTATTTTTTATTATAATTGATGCAGGAGACCGATTTAATATCAGAAATTCAAAAAGGCGATAAGGACGCTTTTAAAAATTTCGTAGACATATATAAAAAATTTATTATTAATATTTGCTACAAATTTGTTGATAATGCTGACGATGCAAACGACATAGCTCAGGAAGTATTTATCGATGTTTACAGAAATATAAATAATTTTCGCGGTGATTCACAGATAAACACCTGGCTTTACCGCATTTCGGTTAATAAGTCTTTGAATTTTTTAAGAAATAATAAAAAATACACACAAACCAATGACATTTCAGATGAATCATTCAAAATTCCAAACAGCGATAATTCTGAATTAAACCCTGACATTTCCTTAATCAACAAAGAGAGAAAAAATATACTGGATAAAGCAATAAACTCTTTGCCTGAAAGTCAAAAAACCGCTTTTATTTTATGCAAAAAAGAAGATTTGAGTTATGAAGAAATCAGTCAGGTTCTTGATATTTCCATTAAAGCCGTTGAATCATTAATAGTCAGGGCAAAAAAAAATCTACAGAAATTACTTATAAATTACTACAAATAAATTTACTTCCCAATTTAAACGACTTTTGAGTTTTTTTAAATTCCAGATTATCGGAATTTGTCGTAAGTTCGAATTCTCATTATTGGCATTAACCCATTATGTCTTTCGTAAAAGGGCTAAAGCCCGATTTGAGGTTCATTTTCCCACGAGCTAAAGCTCCTGGCAATTGAGCAAAAAATTTATTTAACTATCTAATAAATCAATTCTTTAAAAATTTTCTCACCAAACCGAAGGTTTTTCAAAATTCCTGTGTCTAATTAGAAAAAAGAAAAACAATGGACTGCCAAAAAATAAGAAAAAAATTCATTTTTTTCATAGAAAAAGAACTTCCGGCGGAAGTTAACGCAGAAATCACGAATCACCTCAAAACCTGCAAAAAGTGTTCTGAATTATTTGAAAATTTTTCAGAAACATACAACTCTGTCGATTTGAAAGAAGAAATCGAACCGAAAGCATTTTTCACTGAAAGTGTTATGGGAAAAATATTAAGTGAAGAAAAGTCATACGCTGATGATTCTTCCGCTTTTGATATTTTATTCTCAAAATTTTTCAAAAAAATTGCTTTTACCGGAATTGCAGTCATCATTGCTTTAGTTATACTTTTTTATGTAACTGAAGGAACTTTTTCTTTAAACTTTACGGCTGACAATGATGAACTAAATACTGAAAATGTAACAGCCATATTTTTCGACAATTAAATTAAATCATAAAAATGAAAAAGAAAAATGTAATAATGCTCGTGGCAACACTTATTATTGGAATAATAATCGGTGGATTAGCTATGGGTATTTATTCTCACCACAAGTTAAAATCAATGTCCGAGCCTTCTTCAAAGGACAAGTTCAAACAAAGAATTGAACATATGCTTAATCCGGACGAGGCACAGTTAAAACAAATTGAGCCCTCTCTCGATAAGTTTTCAGATAATGCCTATTCGCTTTTAAAAGACCATCAGAATAAAATGTATAATACGTTCGACTCATTATATATTACACTAAAACCTCTTTTAAAAGAAGAACAGTCACAAAAATTCGAAAAAAGATTAAATCATTTTAAAACAGAAATTTCTAAATAATTAAAATTAAGTCATGTTTAAAGATAAAACAGCAAATCTTTTTATTATCGTATTCGTATTTATATTTTTAATCGCAGGAAATCTTTCCGCTCAAAATCAAAATAAGAGACGAACAGGAACAAATCAAAACAGTTCTGCAAAAGGCACAATCATAGGTAAAGTAATAGATAAAGAAACATCCGCACCTCTCGAATCTGCAACCATTCAGGTATTGAAAATGAGAGATTCTTCTATGGTAACAGGTGCTGAAACAGATTCGAAAGGTCAGTTTAACCTCGAAGTTCCCTATGGAAATTATAAATTGAAAATCAGCTATATAAGTTACAGCACGGCAGTATTTAACGGAATCCAGATAAATGCTCAAAATACTTCTCATGATGCAGGAACAATTCCGTTAAATGCGAATATGACAACAACGGAAGTTATTGAAGTAACCGCAGAAAAAGATTTCATGGAAACATCAATAGATAAAAAAGTATTTAATGTTGAGAAAAGTATTGTATCGCAGGGAGGTACTGCAACCGATGTTTTAAGTAATATTCCTTCAGTTACGGTGGATGCTGACGGAAACGTGAGTATACGCGGAAATTCAAACATTAAATTTCTTGTTGACGGCAAACCATCAGGTCTTATCGGAACCGACCCCACGAATGCTTTACAGCAAATTTCAGCTAACTCAATCGACAGGGTGGAAGTAATAGATAATCCGTCATCAAAATACGATGCTGACGGAACGGCAGGTATTATTAATTTAGTTATGAAAAAATCGGATGTAGCGGGTTATAATGCCAACATAAGCGTGAGTGCAGGAACACTTGATAAATATAATCCTACTTTCACTTTTAATTATAAAAGCAAAAGTTTTAATCTTTATGGTGGTTATAATTTTCGTCTGTTTAATATGGGCGGAAGTGGAGTCAGTTTCAGGCAAAATAGCTTCGGTGATTCGCTCTTTTATTTTGACCAAAAAACTGCACAGCATTTCAATATGCTCGGACATTCGGGAAATTTAGGATTTGATTATCTATTAGATAAACAAAATACGTTAAGTTTATCAGCCGCTTACAATAACAGGGACAGAACCATAAATCAGGATCTGTACTTTCAGTACCTCGGTGCTTCCCAAAATCTGACTTCACAGTATGTAAGAAATAACATTGAAGAACATACAGGAAATGGCGTAGATTTAACTTTAAGTTACGACCATAAGTTCAGTAAACCAAAAGAAGATTTAAGCGCTGTGGTTTACTTCTCGAATAACAATGATAATGAGACGTTAAATATTAATCAGCAGGATTTTGATGCTAACGGTGTACCTATAAACAATACTCCCCTTCTACAAAATACATATACAAACGGTAAATACAGCCTGGGTTCTTTTCAGGTAGACTATTATCACCCGCTTGGAGATGGAAAGTCGGATTCACGTATTGAACTGGGATATAAAGCAACATTGAGAAATACAAGTTCGAATTTCAGGTCGGAAACTTTTAATTACGAACAAAATGTATTTACGAACGATTCACTTTTGAATAACAATTTTGAATACAAAGAACAAATTCACGATTTGTATGGGTTATATGCAAATAACATTAAAGATTTTAAGTATCAGATAGGATTAAGGCTCGAAGAATCTATTACACAGCCTCATTTGATTACGACCAATCAGACATTTAATAATGATTATTTTAATGTTTTTCCAAGCTTCTTCGTTTCACAAAAGCTCGGGGAAACCAATGAACTGCAGTTGAATTATAGTAAGAGAATTAACAGACCGAGAATATCCATGCTTAATCCGTTTATAGATTATTCTGACCCATATAACCTGCAACAGGGAAATCCGAACCTGCAGCCTGAATATGTGAATTCATATCAGTTTAGCTATATAAAATATTTTAGCTTCGCCTCTGTAAATACCACGCTGTTTTACAAACAGATAAATGACATGATGTCACGAATTATAACCGTTGATCCGGATGGAGTATCATTGACAACGTTTGAAAATTTAAATAGTGCGAAATCATACGGAGTGGAATTAACCGCAAACGGACATCCTTTCAAATGGTATAATTTCAATGCCGATTTTACATATTTCAGGATGATAATAAACGGAAATGACCCGAACGCAGCATTAAATAATGATAATTATAGTTACACGGCAAAACTTATGAATAATTTTAATGTATTTAAATTGTTCGATTTACAGATTGCTTATAATTACCAGGGACCCAGCGTTCTTGCACAAGGAAGAATGGACCCGATACAATCATTTAATGTCGCAATTAAAAAGGACATTTTGAATAATAAAGGTACTATCGGTTTCCGCGTGAGCGATATATTCAACCAGCTCAAATATTCAAGCGAAACAAGCGGACCGGGATTTGTTCAGGATATGACAAGGGTAAGAGATTCAAGGATAGCTTTTCTGACTTTCTCTTACAGGTTCGGTTCTGATGGAAATGACAAACCTAAGAAAAGAGAAAAACAAAAAGATGATGAAGAAAACAATGATAATATGGATAATCAATAAGTGTAATTGATGATAAAAATCTCCCGTTATTTTTTGATAAAAATGACGGGAGAATATATTTGGAATTAATAAAATTATATAATTAAATTAAGATTAATTTGTAATAATAGAATAATAAAAATTAGTTAGGTATGTTTAACTATCATTTTATTAATCGCGTATTTATTAAGTGCCTTATTTTAACAGTTTTCGCCGGAAGCCTTGTTGCTCAAAACAAAAGACGTCAGGGCACAGGAAATGGCACAATATCAGGAAAGGTAATAGATAAAGAAAACTCATCACCACTTAAATCAGCTACAGTTCAGGTGTTAAGACAAAGAGATTCTTCACTCGTAAAAGGAGCAGAAACGGACGATAAAGGTGAATTTAAAATTGATGTCCCGTTTGGAAGATATAAATTGAAAATTAGTTTTATTACATACAGCACTGCCATAATAAGCGGAATTATGATAAATCCGCAAAATACTTCTTACGACGCTGAAACAGTTTCATTAAATCCAAATACAACAACTACTGATGAAATTGAGGTCACAGCAGAGCGTGAATTAATGGAGATTGCTGTAGATAAAAAAATATTCAACGTCGAAAAAAGTATTGTTACCGAAGGAGGAACGGCAACGGATGTATTGAAAAATATTCCTTCCGTTACTGTAGATGCTGATGGGAACGTTAGTTTGCGCGGCAGTACCAACGTAAAATTTCTTGTTAATGGAAAGCAGTCGGGACTGATTGGAGATGACCCGACTAACTCACTCCAGCAAATTCCTGCAAGTACTATCGACCGCGTGGAAATTATAGACAACCCGTCAGCAAAATATGACCCTGAAGGAACGTCAGGAATAATTAATTTAGTTCTGAAAAAACCAAAGGAAATAGGATACAACGGAAATTTTATGTTGAATGGCGGAACTGAAGATAAGTATAATACATCGTTGTATTTGAATTATAAAACACCGGATTTCAATCTCTATGGTAATTATAGTTTTAGGTTTTCTGATATGAATGCAAATAGTGTAAGCAACAGGCAAAATAACTTCGCTGATTCTATTTTTGATTTCGACCAGATCTCCGGACAGCGCCTTAATTTTAAAGGACATATGGGTACTCTTGGTTTTGATTATAATTTGAGTGATAATAATATATTAAGCTTATCTGGCGGGTATCACAACCGTGACAGGTCAATAACACAAACTTTGAAATTTCAAAATCTCGATGCATTTGGCAACCTGAATTCACAGTATTTCCGGAATAATGCAGAAGACCATACGGGAAACGGCGGTGATATTTCACTCAGTTTTGACCATAAATTTAAAAAACCGAAACAGGATTTAAATGCATCTTTTTATTTCTCATATAATACCGATAATAGTGTCCTTAATATTTACCAGCAGGATTTAAACCTGAATGGTATTCCGTTAAATAATACTCCACTGCTTCAAAATACTTATACGGACGGCAGGTACAGCGTCGGAACTTTACAGGTTGATTACTATAACCCGCTTGGTGATAATAAACAAAGTGAATCAAGATACGAACTCGGTTATAAAGGAACTCTTAGAACTAATAGTTCAAATTTTAATTCTGAAACCTACGATTACCTGACAAATTCTTTTAAGAATGATGTTCTTCTCGATAATGATTTTCAATATACCGAACAGATTCACTCATTATACGGATTGTATGCAAATAATATAAATGATTTTAAATACCAGTTCGGATTGAGGCTCGAAGAAGCACTTACGAATCCTTATTTAATCACAACGAATCAGAATTTTAATTATAATTATTTCAGTGCATATCCAAGCTTTTATATTTCGCAAAAGTTTTTAACGGACAATGAAGTTCAGTTAAATTACAGCAGAAGAGTAAACCGGCCGAGATTGTTCTTGCTCAACCCGTTCATTAATTATTCTGACCCTTATAATTTAACTCAGGGAAATCCGTATTTAAAACCAGAATATATAAATTCGTTTCAGTTTAGCTATATAAAATATTTTAGCTCTGCCACAATCCTGTCATCGGTATTTTATAAACAGGTAAACGATATGATTTCAAGAATAACAACTGTATATCCAACAGGTGTTTCATTGACAACTTTTGAAAATCTTAACAGTGCAAAATCGTATGGAGTCGAATTAACAAGCACAGGGCATCCGTTTAAGTGGTGGAGCTTTAATGCAAATTTCACTTACTTCAGGATGATAATAAATGGTAATGACCCGAATGCGGCATTGAATAATGATAACTACAGTTACACGGGAAAATTAATTACAAACCTGACTTTTCCCGATTTATTTGACTTCCAGATAGCTTATAACTACCAGGGTCCAACTGTATTCGCACAGGGAAAGAATGAACCCGTACAATCTTTTGATGTTGCCTTAAAAAAGAATTTTCTTGATAATAAAGGAAGTATCGGATTTCGTGTCAGCGATTTATTCAATCAGCTGAAATATTCAAGCGAGACAGAGGGTCCGGGGTTCGTACAGTATTTAACAAGGGTCAGGGATTCAAGAGTTGCTTACCTGACGTTTTCATATAGGTTTGGCTCTACCGGTAAAAAACAGCAAACAAGAAAGGAAAAGCCTAAACCTGAAAACGAAGATGAAGATGAAAACGGCTATTAGTAATTGTTCTTTTAAAAAACATTTATAAGCTTCTCAGTTTAATTGCGCTTTAAGAGTATAAATAAATATGCAGTGCTTTTAATTTAACATTTAACATTTTTAATTTAACATTGACTTGTACCCCCCAATGGGGTAAATAATAATACATTTTATTAAACCATATTATTTGATAATTTGTCAAATGAATAGAAGCTCTTAAATGTTTTTTCGTAAGTAGAAACTTGTTAATTAAATATTTATCTTTGAATGAATTAAAATAAAAAAGTGGAACAAATAAAAAAATTAATATGAAACAAACATTAGTATTTCTGACAGTTTTATTTATATGCTTTTATTCCGGCTTTGCCCGCTCACAAACAGCGGAAGAATATTTTAATAATGGCATCGGAAAAACCAACTCGGGTGATTATAAAGACGCGGTTACAGACTTTAATAAAGCAATTGAATTAAAACCCGATTATATGGAAGCGTATTTTAACAGGGGAATAGCGAAAGATAATTTACATCACTATCACGGTTCGATTGCAGATTACAACAAAGTTATCGAATTAAAACCTGACTACGCCGAAGCGTATAATAACAGAGGCGTTGCAAAAGATAATCTTCAGGATTACCAGGGAGCTTTGAAAGATATTAATAAAGCGATTCAGCTAAATCCGAAATATGCGGAAGCTTTTAATAACAGGGGTGTTATAAAAGATTATTTCAATGATTTTGACGGAGCGATATCGGATTATAATAATGCGATTGACCTGAAACCCGATTATGGCGAAGCATATAATAACCGGGGAGTCGCAAAGATAAATTCGCAGGATTATGCGGGTGCAATTCTGGACTGTACAAAATCAATTGAACTAAAACCGGATTATGCGGAGGCTTATAATAACAGGGCTCTCGCAAAAGATTATTCCGGCGATAAAAACGGTGCATTAAAGGATTACGGTAAAGCTATAGATTTGAAACCGGATTATGCCGAAGCTTATAACAACAGAGGGTTAACGAAAGATGATCTGCTTGATTTACAGGGAGCAATAGCAGATTATACAAAAGCAATTGAACTGAAACCTGACTATGCCGAAGCATATAATAACAGGGGGTTATCAAAAGATGATTTAAAAGATTACCTCGAGGCTATGGATGATTTTAATACGGCTATCGAATTAAACCGGAAATATGCAGAAGCATATAATAACCGTGGCTTAACAAAAGTTAACCTGCAATTGTATCAGGATGCTATTTCTGATTTTTCAATGGCAATTGATTTGAAAAAATATTATGCCGAGGCATATAACAACAGAGGATTGACCAAACAAAACATTCAGGATTTTAAAGGCTCGATTTCAGATTGCAATAAAGCAATTAGTTTAAAACCTGATTATGCCGAAGCATATAACAACAGGGGTCTCGCAAAAAATAACTTGAAAGATTATGACGGAGCTTTGTCTGATTTTAATAAAGCGATCGAACTGAATCCGGATTATACTTATGCTTATTTGAACAGGGGTAATTCCAAATTCGATTCAAAAAATTATAATGATGCTATAGCAGATTATAAAAAAGCAATTGAATTAAAGTCTGACTTTGCCGATGCTTATTATAATTACGGCGCGGCTAATTTTATTTTGCAGAATTATGATGACGCTATTGCAAATTTCAACAAAGCTATTGAACTAAGACCTGATTATGAAGAAGCATTCGATTATCTTGGTGACTGTTATTACGAAAAAAAGAATTTTGATTCTGCAATTATAAATTATAACAACTGTATAAAAATTAATGATAAAAACTGGGATGCACTTTTAGGAATGTCGATGACTTATTACGAAAAGAATGATGTGGAAAAATCGAAATCATATTTTAAAAAAGCTGAAGTATTAGAACCAAGGCTGAAAGATGGTCTCGATGGGATTGGGAAACTCGAAAAAGAAGGATTTTATTATTCCGATTATGATAAACAGGTGCTGAGCAAGTTATATAAAGATATAAAGTAAAATCTGTTTTTTTTCAAAATTGATTTATTGTAGAATATTTAAATATATTTGCGTGGAAAACTTAAAGATAAATAAAATGAAAACCAAATTAGCTTTAACGATAATGATTTCAGCGGCAATGATATTTTCATTTAATTCGTGCACCAGTACTGAATATACTGCTACTAATAATGAAAATGCTGCTTCCTCCGATACACTATATGAAATCGAACGAGCTTCAGAACCTGTAAGTCTTGAAACATTCGAAGATTCATTATCAAGCTATGGTGAATTTGTTAGTATTGATAGTTCTGAAATTGACCCGGATAACTCCGTTCTCGATGAAAGTGGTGATGTGGATAGTGATATTTACACGAATTATATCTGGGTACCGAATTCAAATTATTTATATGAAGGCTGGACTCCTTACGGTGAAGGCAGATGGGAATGGACAGATTGGGGCTGGACCTGGGTATCCGATTACAACTGGGGCTGGGCTCCGTATCATTATGGCAGGTGGTGGTATTCTCAGGCTTATGGTTGGGTTTGGTCTCCGGGCAGAAGGTGGGGACCGGGATGGGTCAACTGGTGCAGTAACCGTGAATTCACAGGCTGGTATCCTATTTCACCGCGAGTCAGGTTAAGAAATGCAGGAATATCTACCATTAACCATCATTATAATCCTAACGGCTGGGTTGGTGTTAGTAATACCAATTTCAGAAAACATATTACTAAATCTACAATATTACCAAATGAAAAAACAAATGAAATTGTTAAAAATACTACTCCTTTTGTAAATATTAAACAGCAGGGTAAGAAACTTTTCAACTCCGGTCCAAGCGTTAATGATATTGAACTTTCTGAAGGTAAAAAGATTGTTCAGAAGCCCTTGACCGAAGTAATTACATTCCATACTCCGAATAATGGCAATAAAAATGTTTCGGAGACAAATACTAAGAAAAATCCGTTAATTACAACAACTGACCCTTCGGTCACAAATTCGAATAATAATAGTAATTCACAAAAAGGTTCTACAGGCGTAAAACCGAAGACGAATATTAATAATATTACGAATTATAATACTTCCAAAACCTATAACAGTTCTGAGACTTATAATTCCAATACAAGCAATACGAATAAAAATAATAACAACAATTCACAGAATACAAACAAAAATCAAAATACAAATAAACAGGAACCTAAAAAGACAGAAACAAATTATAATACAGGAAATTCTAATAAAACGGGTTCAACAAATAAAACCGGAACTACAAGTCCGAAAGTGAATCCGGTACCGTATAATCCGCCGCCGGTTCAGAAACAGGCTCCGCCGCCGGTTCAGAGACAGGCACCACCGCCTCCGGTTCAGAAGCAGGCTCCGCCGCCTCCGCCGAAGAAGAATTAAAAGACAGAAAGCAAATAGCAAATAACAAATATCAGAAAACAAAGAACAAATAACAGAAAACAAAAAACAAAAAACAAAGAGCAAATAACAGAAAATATTAAAGAATTTAAAATTTATAATTTATAATTTAAAATTTATAATTTATAATTTAAAATTAAATTAGCCTCGTTCTCAAGCCCCTCCTGAACCTTGACCTGATGAATATCAGGTTTGTTTCAGGATTGGGAACGTTTTTTTCAGCTAATTATATTCAAAATAAAAAAATTCTTTCTTTAATTCACATTTTCGAATGCAATTTTAAAGATATCATTTACCTCTAATTTCATCTTTGCGATCTTTGCAATTCTTTGCAGTCTTTGCGTTTAAAGCTCTTTGCTCTTCCCATTTTCGATAAACTGATTTAATGCAACCATTTTCCATTTTCTCTCCTCCCCCTATTCAGTAACTAAATCAAACCAATCCCGTATCTAAAATGAAGATGATTAACAAGTAAGCAAAGATATTACTTTTACAATATAAACTTAAATATAATTATCATAGTTTTACATTAAAATAAACACGCATATGGGAAGCGAAAAATATTGGGATAAGAATCCGGGAAAATTCAGAATAATGATATTGGCGATTTCAACCTTATTGGTTGCAATCATCATATATAACGTTATCTATTTCTCTACGACCATTTTCAGCGGAACTCACTATATGCGGCTTCCTTCTAAGCTTTACATTAAACAGTCATTAATACTTCACAATAATAATAACTCATTAGATACCATTCCGGTTGGTAGTTTTTTAAAGAAAATAAACGGACAGCCTGTCAGGACTCTCGACGATTATAAAAGCGTCTTAAATAAAATGGATAAAGATTCCGTAATTTCTTTATTTATTTTTAATGTTAACAGAGCAAAATTATTGCAGGATTTAACTACGCAGGAAAATATAGATAATCTGTCGCAAATGTATGTTGTCAAAAAATCCGATTTGCCTGACGATTTCCTCAGATATATTCCCGGCGGTTCATTTATCGGTTATATCATCCCCGATGGAGCAACAGACAGGGCTGGACTTAAAATTGGTGATGTAGTATTTACAATAAAAGGTAACGAAATAAAATTCGTCGAAAACGATGTTAACGAAGATATGACATTAGATTTCTTGAAATATTTCAGGGGATTGCCGCGGGGAGAAGCAATTCCTTATGAAGTTTTAAGAGGTAATGAAAATCTGACTATCGATGTGTGGCTTTCTACCTTTGGAATATCAACTACAATTTTCTTTGTAATTTTGTGCGGATTATGTTTTATAGCTTTGGGAATTTTTTACGGACTTAAAAGACCAAACCTTGTTACTGCAAGGATAATTTCGGTAACGTTTATAATATTAGGTTTTAATATATCTTCAAGCCTTGGAGCTAATCCTCCCGATTTCGATATTTTTGCTTTTATTCGATTATATTTAACTAACTCGTCTTTGTTTTTAATTTTCCCGTTAATATTCCATAGCTTACTTTATTTCCCGGGAATAAATACACATATTGTAAATAATAAAAGGTACATACGAACATCATATTTAATCGCGCTGGTTTCTGTTATTATTTTTTCGTATTTCTATTTTGTCGATTACATGGCGCTCAATAGCGGTTTCATGATTTATTTCATTTTACTCAACCTTGTTTATTATTTATTCATCAGAATATTTTTCAGGAAATTTGAACTTTCGGAAAATAGAAAAGTATCGAGAATAATTAATCTTACATGGCTTTTAATAATTTTCATTAATTTTGCTCCTTTTTTATTAGGACTTTTCAGAGTAAAAGTGCCATCATATTATGAGGAAAACGATTTCTTTCTTTTATTTTTAATACCAATTGCTTATTTGTATTTCACCTGGCGTTACAGGCTTCTCGATATTGACCTGCGTTTGAAAAGAAATATACAATACCTGGTTTTAACTGCGTTATTAAAATCTATATTCTTTATAATTTTCATTTTCCTGCTCTGGAAAGTTTCTAATCTGAATATCGGATTTCCAAAAATAAATATTTCGTTATCGAGCATTGAAATTTCTTCCGTGCCTCTCGATAAGACTGCGAATATATTTTATAATAAATTGTTTTTTATTTTAATTGCATTCATTTCGGGAACAATTTTATATAGAATCGGTATGAGAGGTCAGAATTTCCTCGATAAAAAATTCTACAGGGAAAAATTTAATTATAAATATGCGCAGGAAGAATTGTTAAGGCTTTTTCAATCTAAATTTACTATAGAAAGTCTTGCACAAATTATTGTCGAAAAAGTTGCTACGCTCGTACGCATTAAATATGCGGGAGTTGTCTTCACCGGCGACGGTAAAAGAATCTGGGAAGGAAAAATATTTTGTTTTGATAACCAGAAATCTGCCTCGTATGAAATGATGTTTGACAAAAATATTATCGATGCAATGAAGGGCTATAAAGGAACATTTTCGATTAATTATTTACCTGAAGATTTGAAAGTATATTTTGAAGTAAATAATTTTGCTCACATCATTCCAATTCGTACCAATGAAAGACTTCTCGGTGCATTATTTATCGGTGAAAAATTAGCCGAGACTCCGCTTAAAGGAGAAGACTTTGAATTTCTCTCTTCGCTCGTAACGAGCACATCTGTTGCAGTTGAAAATGCATTCTTGTATGAAGAGTTAACCAAGCGGGAAAGATTTAAAAAAGAACTTGAAATCGCTCATAATATTCAAATAGCTTCTCTGCCCCAGCACGTTCCTGTAGTTCCGGGACTCGATATTTTTGCAACATCCGTTCCGGCAACAGAAGTCGGCGGCGATTTTTATGACTTTCTTGACGGGAAGGCAAACGGAATTACTATTGTAATGGGAGATGTAAGCGGGAAAGGCACATCGGCGGCTTTATATATGTCAAAGGTTCAGGGAATTTTTCAGACTCTGCACGAATTCAACCTCTCCCCTATTAAACTTATGATTCGTGCGAACCAGTTATTATATAAACACATAGATTCTAAATCTTACATAACTGCAATCGGAGCAAATTTTAATACGGAATTGAAATCACTATGTTTTGCGAGAGCGGGACATTTGCCGCTTTATTATTTCAGCAACCGGATTAAAGAAATCAGAAAAATTCAGCCTTCGGGAATCGGACTTGGATTAAGCGAAAAAAATATTTTTGATTTTTCAATCGAAGAAATTAAAATTGAATATTTCACGGGAGATATTTTCTTGTTTATTTCCGATGGTGTGACTGAAGCTCTCAACCGGGCGGGCGAGCAGTTCGGAGAACAAAGACTTTTAGAACTCGTAAAAAATAATCACGAATCTGATTCAAAAAATCTCGTAGATAATATTCTCGAATCTGTGCAATCATTTTCATCCGACACAAACCAATTCGACGACATCACCGTCGTCGTAGTAAAATCGGTATAAAATTCTGAATTTTGAATGTTGAATTTTGAATGCTTGTCTGCTCTTGATTTTTAATTCTTAATTCTTAATTCTTAATTTTTAATTTTTAATTTTTAATTATTATCTGCTCTTAATTTATCATTTAATATTGCTCTTAACACCTTTCACGTTTCACTTTTCACTTTTCACCTTTCACCTTTCACATTTCACGTTTCACCTTTCACCTTTCACGTTTCACCTTTCACATTTCACCTTTCACCTTTCACGTTTCACCTTTCACCTTTCACCTTTCACGTTTCACCTTTCACGTTTCACCTTTCACGTTTCACGTTTTTAATTCAGCATTCATAATTCATAATTCATAATTTCTTTTTAAATCACTCCATCGTTGCAAACTTCGACTTGTTCTTCCACCCCGCCTGACTCTCATAATCCACAAAAAATATTTTTAAATCCGCCTGACTCTCATAATCAACGAAAAATATTTTCTTCTTCGCCTGACTTTCATAATCCTCGAAAAACCATTTCCCGTCGTTATTCCCTGCCTGTGATTCATACTGCTCTTTATAAACGCAAAGATCCGCCTGACTCTCATAGCTCACAACAAACACTTTCACCTGTGCCTGCGATTCATACTGAACCGAAAATACCTTCTGCGCAAAAATGTTATTGCTAAAAAATAAAACAATCGCCAAAACCGCCGCTAACACTAATACTTTTTTCATACCCCTCCGTAATTTGAATTTAATATAATTTATTAATAAAATAGAATTTATGAAATGAAAAATCAATATCATGCGAAGCTGTTATCATTCGGAGCATTTAGGTTTCGTTCCCAAAGAGGACTTAAAAATGAAACGAAAAATACTATTTCCCGCAACAATGCTTATATTTTAAACCACTACCGCAATAGCATGGTTCATTTCTTCCTTGTTTATTATAACGAATAAACTGACCACTCCATGTTGGATATTTATTTTTGAGCTTTTCTAATTCTTCGTCATACTCCCAATTAGAATAATCATAATAAACTAAATCTACTATTCTATTACTATCAATTAAATTTGCTAAACCAATCCATATATTTGCTTTGGTGGCATATTTTTTCCTAATACAAAAATTTGATAATTCTCTCTCTATTTCAGTCTTATTATTATTATTTTTTGAAATAAATGTCATTCCAACAAAATTATCATTAGAAAAAAACGAAAAATTATGACTTTTTTTATCATTTTTAGTTTTATTTTTGATTTTAAAAATATTTTGAATAAAACTATCCCTTGTTTCCCCACTTAAGTCTAATAAATTAAAAATTAAATCTGTAGATATAGGAAATCTCTTATCCTTTAATTCAAATAATAATTTTTCAAAATCTTCATTATAATATTTGCTTTTAATAGCATCACCTTTATCCGAAACTTTAATTCCCGTTTTATATGGATAATAATTTCTATCAATAAGTTGAGCATACTCTTCAGTTATATAGCAATGAGTTGAAATTGGGGTTTTATATAATTTATGTATCAAATGAAATCCTAATATTTCAATTTCAGTTACGGCGATATAATAATCTGATAAAGATATTCTTTGTCTAATATAGTATAAAAAATCATATGGATCTTTTAGATAATATGCAATCAATTCTAAATCAAATACACTAAATGCGATTGGATATGGATCGGATTCTTTTTTTTGAAGTAATTCTCTTAATTGAAAAGTAAGAGAAGTATAATTTTCTGTTGTTCCGCAGATAATATAACATTCATTAATTTGTTCATTAAGTATTAATTCATTATTATTTTCATCAATAAATACAACATTTTTAGATAAAATACTTTCTCTACATTTTAAACCTTGTTCATAAGATTCTTGAAATGCCTCTTTGAAATCATTTTCAAGCTTATGAATATCGCCCTGTTTAGATAACAATGTTAATTTTTTTGATTTAATTTGAACACATAGAGCTTTATTGCCGAGAATACATAAGACATCAATATCTGTAATGATCTTATCGTTTTTTGTTTTTATTTTAACTGTCTTGAAAGTATTTTCTTTTGAAAATATCTTTTCAAGAATATAATAAAACATTTCTTCACCAACTTTGCCTCTATTGTTAGATGCGATATCAAAATAATTTTTATCATTAATCATCCAATAATAAGGATTTTCATAAACAGCTTGGAATAAAAAAAAACCAATCGGTAAAAAGAATTTATTATCATTTAATTTAATAATAGGATGCGAATCAATTAGATTATAATTCCCAATATTATTATAAATCTTATTTAATTGATTGTTAGGACTAATTGAAAAATTATCTA
>Ga0224522_1000059_pt1 | contig 63298 bp, 59 predicted proteins | sample CFST25metaG_FD_182733 | JGI IMG/M metagenome (GOLD analysis project Ga0224522, IMG submission 182733) | Peat soil microbial communities from Stordalen Mire, Sweden - C.F.S.T25 | ecosystem: Environmental > Terrestrial > Soil > Wetlands > Peat | place: Sweden: Norrbotten County, Stordalen Mire...
GTGGCCTTTCAGATGCTGCTGCCCCGCGGCGCTTCCATGCGTGAACGGGCAGAAATTCTCTCCGCGGCGCAGGGTGAGAAGCCCTTCTTCGTGGAATTACCGCTGGATGAGGTTTCCCATGAATTTATTGCAATGATTCAAAAAAGCGCAGCCAGCGGTGTCGTGGTGAGCGCTCCGCGCGGAATTCTGCAGCGGAGAGAACAGTGGGTGAGCGGCCGTTTGTACGGACCGGCATTGTATCCTCGCACAGCACTGGCAGTCAGAGACCTGGTGCGCGAAAAAGTCCCGGTCATGGCAGGATGCGGGGTAAATACAGCCGCGCAGGGGCAGGCTCTGCTCGATCTGGGAGCCATAGCTGTGCAGCTTGATGTGGTTTTGTGGGGATAGATCAGAGGTCCAGGCAGATGGTGACGGGGCCATCGTTTTCGAGGGCAACCTGCATATTCGCGCCAAAAACACCGCTCTGGGCAGGGATTCCTAAAAGTTTCATCTCTTTAATAAATTGATCGACCAGCGGGCTGGCCAGGTCGGGTTTGGCTGCGTCGGTGAAGGAAGGCCGGTTGCCGTGCCGGGTATCTGCGTACAGCGTGAATTGCGAAACGACGATGGCCTCCCCATGAATATCCAGCACGGAGAGATTCATTTTGTCCTGGTCATCCTCAAAGATGCGCAGCATGGTAATCTTCTTCGCCAGTACAGCTGTTTTGGCAGCATCATCCTGGGGACCAATGCCCAGCAGAATCAGCAAACCCTTGCCGATTTTGGCAACAGTTTCTTTATTAATGCTGACCTGTGCGTGATTCACCCGCTGTATGACTGCCCGCATATTTATCTTCTTTACTGTCGACGAAATACACTGATTGAAAAAAACTACGAATTACAAGACTTCGTGTAATTCGTGGAAGAATTCAGACTTTATTCGGCGAAACCGACGGCAGCGCGCACCTCGCGCATGGTGGCTTCGGCGATGACGCTGGCGCGTTTATCCCCATCGTGGAGAATCTCCCATACCGATTCGGGCTTGGCAGCCAGAGCGTTGCGTTTCTCGCGCAGCTCGGCCAGGTTATTGTTGATGTTCTCGGCCAGCATCTTCTTGCAATCCACACAGCCAATACCGGCGCGGCGGCACTCCACGTTGACCATCTCGACCTGCTCGGGTGTGGAGAAAATTTTGTGGAGTGAGTAGACATTGCAGATATCCGGGTTGCCGGGGTCAGTGCGGCGCTGACGGTTGGGGTCGGTGACCATCGAGAGCACCCGTTTGGTTGTTTGTTCGGGAGTGGCCGAAATTTCGATTTCGTTATTCAAACTTTTGCTCATCTTGTTAACCCCGTCAATGCCGATGATCTTGGGGAATTGGGTCACTTTCATTTGCGGTTCGATCAAGATGTTTGTGTTGAAGCGGAAATTAAAGGAGCGCACCGTCTCGCGGGTAAATTCAATGTGCGGCGCCTGATCGATCCCTACCGGCACGGTATCCGCTTTGTAAAGGGCGATATCCGCGGACATCAGCACAGGGTAGCCGACGAGGCCGTAATTGATGTTGTTGGGGTGGTCGCGGACTTTTTCCTTAAAGGTAGGCAGATCGGTCAGTTTACCCAGCGGAGTCACCATCGAGAGGATGGTGTGCAGCTCGGTCACCTGTGGTACATGCGATTGTATAAAGACGATGGATTTTTGGGGATCGATACCGGCAGCCAGCCAATCCAGGGCCATGTCGAGGGTATTTTGCTTCAAATCCTGGGTGGTTTCCAGAGTGGTCAAGGCGTGCAGGTCGACGATGCAATAAATACAATCGTAATCATCCTGCAGGTTGACGTAATTCTTGATCGCGCCAAGATAGTTACCCAGGTGCTGTTTGCCGGTGGGGCGGGCGCCTGAAAAAACTCGTCCTTTTTTTGCTGCCATAGTTTCGATCCTTCGGTTAATAATGTAGGCTTGCTCTTGCCTGTCTGATAATTATAACTTACTCTTTTTAAGCCGCCGCGTTTTCTTTGGTAAAATGAAGACATGTCTGGCATACAACCAAAGAATCGGGTTCCGGTTTCGAAGCGCATTTTCGACCTGTGCTTGACTATCCCCGCCTTGATCGTGCTCTCGCCTGTAATCGGCTTGACGGCGCTGAGTGTCTGGATTGGGTTGGGCAGCCCGGTGATCTTTGGGCAAAAGCGGCCAGGCTTTCACACCAAAATATTTACCATTTACAAGTTCCGCACAATGCGCGATCTGCGCGATGCCAACAGCAAGCTGCTGCCGGATGCGCAGCGCCTCACCGGTCTGGGCAGGTTCCTGCGCTCAGCCAGCCTGGATGAACTCCCGGAACTCTTCAATGTGCTGCGCGGGGAGATGAGCCTGGTGGGTCCCCGCCCGCTGCTGATCTCCTATCTGGAGCGCTACTCAGCGGAACAAAACCGCCGCCACGACGTGCTGCCGGGGATTACCGGTTGGGCGCAGGTGAATGGACGCAACGCCCTTTCTTGGGAAGAGAAATTCACTTTTGATGTGTGGTATGTTGACCACTGGTCGCTGTGGCTGGATATCCAGATCATTTTCATGACCTTCGGCAAGGTCTTTCGCCGCGAGGCGATCAACGCGCCGGGGCAGGCGACTTCGGCGGAGTTTTTAGGGGTAAAGAAAGGGCAGTAATAATAAAGAGATCAAAATTCCGGTTCTATTTGCAGAACCGGAATTTTTAATTGATGGATTTATTGCACCGTCGTTGGGATGATCAAATCCGCGGCCAGGTCGGCGGCGGTTTGATTGAAGAGTGCTTGTTTGGCGGGGGTAACGATATCTGCGTTGATTGCTGTCAGACCAATCTGGGCGCGAATGGTGAGGTTGCCCTGACCTTTGAGCGCCTGGGGGAGGAGCTGGTTCAGTCCAGCAGAATAATCTGTGGTCAATAAGGCGGCCCAGGGGATGCTGCCGTCCTGGGGAGCGCCGGTGGTGCTGAGGTAGTAGACGCCGTCGCTGTTGACAGTATGTGAACTGACGGCAGTGATGACGTCGGCTGAAGCCGCAGAAGGTGTGATAAACACAGAGCTCAACCAATTCTGGCTGAGAGCGGCGGCATCGGCAGCCCATGTGCCGCTCGCGCTGGCGGCGGGTTCGGAAGCCGTCACCGGGAAGGCGACAATGGGGGAGTAGAACGGATTACATTTACCGCAAACGAATTGTGACCCATTGCTGAAATCGTCCGCGTAAGCGCTGCCGGCAGCGCCGTCACTGGTAAGGAGTGCCCCGGCCCGCCAATCCTGAGCGATGAGCATGGTGAGATACCCCGCCATAAAGGCTTCATCTTCCGGCTTTGCCTGAATCGTGCTGACGTTGCTGATCCCGGGATTACTGCTGCCGAGCAAAATAAACTGGGCGGCAGGGTTGCCGCTGGGCAGGCTATTGACATCTGTCTGGGCAGTCGCGACCACTACGATCTTCGTCCCGGAAGTCATGTCCGCAGCAGTGAGAGCTACCAGGGTGCGAAATTGCAGCGAATTAGCCGCCGCAAAATCACTGAGGAGCTTTGTCACTGGGTCAGTGGCGTCGGTCTGTGCCGTCACAAAGACTAACTCAGCCGGAGCAGAAGTAGGCGTCGGAGGAACTTCCGTAGCCACTGGGGTAGCGGTGGCAGAAGGAGTGGCCACTGGACCTGCGCAACCGATCAGCAAAACTGCCAGCAGGAAGCAGGCGAGAATCAGAACAATATAGTTTTTTACTCTATGGGTCATAGGTTTATTTTACCTGAATTTTGATGACTTCTACGAGTGTATTATAATAAGGTGATGCTTGAAATCCGCTACCCCGGAAAATCTCTCATCCAAATTAATTATGTCCTGTGCGACATCAATGGAACGCTGTGTCTGGATGGTCAATTGTTGGATGGAGTGGCCGAAGCTATTGCCGAGTTGAAAAGCACACTTGAGTTTCACCTCTTGAGTGCCAACACAAACGGGACCGCGGCTGAGATTGCCAACCGTTTAGGGGTCACGCTGCAGGTGATTCAAGCTGGACATGAAGCCAGACAAAAAGAGCATTATTTACGGCACCTAGGTGCGGAGCGTACAGCCGCCATTGGCCAGGGGGCGAACGACACCTTGATGTTAAAGAAAGCAGCGTTGGGAATTTGTATTCTTTCCCGTGAGGGAACAGCGGTGAAGACGCTGAACGCAGCCGACTTGGTCGTGCCGGATATCCTGAGTGCGTTTGAATTACTGCAAAAACCTTTAAGAATTGTAGCCAGCCTGAGACAATGAGCGAACAACCCGAAGAATATCATTCCAGTCAGATCAGTGAAGCGCGCCGACGCCGGCGTCATCACGGCTTTATCCCGACCAGTAAAGGGGACCGGGCTGTGTTTATGGAGCAGCTTGCCGAACGTCTGGTGGCGAATGCTGACTTTTATCTGTTTTCGCTGTTGTTCGGGCTTGTACTGGCAATCGCGATCTTTCTGGACAACCCCGCGATTTATGTTCTGGCGGCACTGCTGGCGCCTTTTATGGCTCCAGTCGTCGGGCTGGGTTTTGCCAGCGTGGTGGGCTCGCTGCGCTTTTTCTTCCAATCTCTGGGGAGCTTATTGATTGGCAGTGCTATGGTATTCGCCCTCGGAGCTCTGGGAGGCTGGGTTTCGAAACTTTTTCCTCAGCTTCAACTGACTCAGGCGCATTACCACGTCAATTTCACCATCCCTGATTTTATTCTTCTGACCATTGGCACCTTGCTGGCTATTTATATTATGGTCAAAGCCCCCAAGAACCGTTCACTGGTCGCCAGTGTAGCTCTCGCTTATGAAATCTACATTCCCATCGGACTGGCCGGATTTGGTTTGACCAGCAAAATCAGCGGCTTATTCCCCCAGGGACTTGAAATTGTAGGAATCTGGCTGGCCTGGGTCATCTTTGCTGGAACGATCTTCTTGACCATTCTGAAGATTCGTCCGACCACCGTTTTTGGATATCTCTTGACCGCGGTCCTGCTCGCTGTGGCTGTGTATACCTTGCTGACGAACAGTGCGTTCGGCAGTGCCCTGCAGAGCCAGATGCGCACCACTCAGAACTTTTCCCCGATCACTTCAGCAACGAAAATGATCAACCTGGATACGCCGAAAGCATCGCTGACGCCTACATTAACACCGCAGCCGGGTACCAGTCTCACTCAAGAAAATACCACGCCAACCAACACGCTGGTCCCTACCAATACAGCGACGATAACAATTACTCCCAAACCAACACCTTTTTATGCGCTGACTTACAGTACGGAAAGCGATGGAGTGATCATTCGTAAAACACCAGGCGGAGATTATCTGGCTGTGATCAATGTGAACACCCTGGTCGAAATTCTGGGCACATCTGAATTGGATAATCTCATCTGGGTACAGATCCGGGTCGTAGAAACGGGGCAAGAAGGCTGGATTCGACAGAGTTTGCTCTTAACTGCCACTCCTTCACCACAATGGTAATTAAATTTGATTCTATCCGCGCTTTCATCAGGCGCGCATTTATCCTTCACTTTGGAGTACATGCATGACAATTCATTTTGGTACTGACGGCTGGCGTGCTGTTATTTCAGACTCATTCACTTTCGAAAACCTTCGCCTGGTCTCCCAGGCAATTGCAGATGCAGTGCAATCAGAATCATGGACGAATGGAACCGTATTTGAAACTCCACCAGATCGCCATACTATGGTGGTTGGTTTCGATACGCGTTTCTTGTCTGATCGATATGCCGCGGAGGTTGCGCGTATTCTGGCTGCCAACGGATACAACGTCTATCTCGCCCAGGCTGATGCGCCGACCCCGGTAATTTCGTATGCGGTCAAGAATCTACATGCTATCGGCGGGGTCATGATCACCGCTTCGCACAATGCTCCCCGCTACAACGGTGTCAAACTCAAATCTGCTCTGGGTAATTCTGCTCTTCCGGAACAGTGCCGCCGGGTGGAAGTTTATTTAAACGATAATGAGAATCAGGCGCGCGGGCCAAATTTGATGGATTTCGAAAAAGCGCGCGAGATGAACCTCATCCGCAAGTTCAACCCCATCCCGGCTTATTATGATCACCTGCGGACTTTGATCAATTTTGATCTGATCGCTGAAAATCCGCAGTGCTTCGTGGTTGATTCGATGTACGGCTCGGGTCGAGGAGTTATCAAAGGTATTTTGCAGGGGTATGGTTGTGAAATTCAAGAAATCCGCAGCGAAATGAATCCGGGTTTTGGCGGAGTTCATCCTGAACCAATCGCCAAATATCTGAAACCGCTGGCAGGAGCCATCGGAGCGGGGATGGGTAATTTTGGCCTGGTGACAGATGGAGATGCCGACCGCATTGGTGCCATGGATGAGCGGGGAAACTTTGTCGATCCGCACAAAATTATGGCGCTCGCACTGCGTTACCTGGTGGAAAAACGCGGTATGACCGGTTCCGTGGTGCGTACGGTCTCGACTACACGTATGATCGATCGTTTGGCGAAAAAATACGGTCTTGTGCTGCATGAAACTCCCGTGGGCTTTAACCATATTGCAGATTACATGATGAAGGAAGACGTGCTGATCGGCGGCGAAGAATCTGGCGGGATTTCCTTCAAGGGACATATCCCTGAAGGTGACGGACCCATTATGGGGTTGCTGTTGGTGGAAATCCTGGCGGCTACCGGATCTTCGTTGTATGACCTGGTCGAAGATTTGCAGCATGACGTCGGACCGGTTGTCTATGAGCGTACCGATTTACGCTTAAAATCGCCTGTTGCCAGAGAAAAAATGACCGAAAAGTTGATTAATGAAGCGCCCCAAAGCATCGGTGGGGAGCATGTGAGCGAAATCAGCACTCTAGATGGGGTCAAATACATCCTGGCAGATGATTCCTGGCTGTTGATCCGCCCATCCGGGACAGAACCCGTATTGCGGGTATATGCCGAAGGCAGGTCGCAGGAAATGATGAAAGCGCTGCTTAAATTTGGTGAAAGTATCGCAGCAAAGATTTCATAACCCTTCTGACTAAATTCGCTTCACGGTCACTGGCTGTCCAATGATTTGGACAGCCAGTCCATTTAATTGAGCATAAAAAACTGAGAATTATTTCGGATTGCTCTGTGACTGCAAACCAGATCTGAAATCAACGGTTCTCGTCTGGTCAGAGGCAAATTGATGAAAACAAAAAGGCTGTACATTTTTGAGGTACTGCCTTTTTATTGGTGACTCCAGGCAGGGGCGATTCATGAAGCGCTCCTGTGTGAAATTTACGGGAAAATTTATTAGTGAGCCGAAGTGCGCAATTTGCGGCTGAGGAAAACGACAGCGATTAAGATAACTGCTAAACCAACCAACCCCGGCAGTCCATATTCGTCAGCGACACCGGTAGTGGGAAGTTGAGTGGATGTGGCTGCAGGTGTGCCGCTTGCTTGCTTGGCGATTTGTGTTTGCAGCGCCTGGACGGTTTGGAGTTCTGAAGTGGAAAGTACTCCTCCGCCGACCACAGGTGTGCTGGTGGAACCAACCGAAACGACAGGGGTCTTGGTCGGATTGATGACCATCACTTGTGTATTGGTGGCTTGCGGAATTGCCATCACCGTAGCTGCCATAGCAGTGGCGGTATTGGCGGCATTGATTGCGGCAGCCTGATCGATATTATTTTGGCGTTGTTTGGAAATGATGCCTGGTGCGACCAGGACCAACAAGACGAGCGCCAGTATCAGTATTGCGCTGATAATACCGATCGCCACCCAGAAGCTTTTTGAAGAAGAAGGCTTTCCGGGCTCCGGTGGTTCGGGGGTAAATTCTTCTCCGGGTTCTAAATCTGGATTGAAATTCTCGTCGTCAAAATTATTCAGCGCCATAGTATTTTCTCCTTATCCGGCCACCCTCAGGAAAATTGGGCAAACCCGATCACATCTAAATTATTAACAGGAATTGTTTTTCTCTCTCTATTTACCATAATTACACTGGCTGCACTCACCCTTAAACCATTGGGCAGAGTGGTTAATCCCGGAAGTATCTTTTCCACTGTTCCAACTTGCCCCAAAAAAGGAGTTGTATGAATTCTAACCATTTGTCCTGAAGTGACTCTCGATGAAATTGCTGGAGCTTGTTCATCCACCGATGCATCAATGATTACTTCAGGTTTTTGCGACAACGAATCTTCCTCAATCCCGGCATTTAATGTTAATTCATGATTATTATACTGAGAAAGGTATTTCAATGCTGCAAAATTCATCCCGGTTCTCCCGAAACCGTCAGTTAATAGGATTGGGTACGGCTGGGCAATGGCAGCTTCGCGTAATGCGGATGGAATCACCCCAAAAATAAGGCCTGCAACTGGCAAACTGGCTGCTTCCTCAAATATCTTTTCATCAATACAAACGGCTGAAGCGATAATCGATCCACGTGCGGTAATTTCGAGGTCGGAAGGCGAAATAATAGAAGTTTTTGTCTCAGCCTTGCAGAGCAAAGGCCCGACAGCGAACTTCCCATTTCCCCAGGCGCCCTGGATGAGCGCTCCGCTTGTCTCAATCACAGCGCCGCGATCCGGGATAATTTCTATGATGATACCCGAATATCTGGCCTGGATGGAAAGAGTTTGGGCCCCGGTTTGGATTAGGATTTGGCCATCGTGGATGGAGATCACTTTTCCAGGGCCGGGTGTGCGAATCACACGGGAAAAAATCCCGCCTGTTTCTGCCAGGATATCACCTTCGCCAAGGGTTTCCCCTACTCTACGTTGAATTAAAGCGTCGGCCGCTTTTGAATTGCTTAGTCCCAATATTCTGACAACATCCACCAATTCATGGTGGGTGGGAATGACTGCTTCCGCAATAATATCTTCGGATTTAACCTTTTGACCCTGGCGAACCATCACAGTGCCAGAAACCGGTAAAACACGGGTTCGGCGCAGGTGAATGGCAGGGGTAATCTGGGTAAAGGTGGTAAACATTTTTTCTCCCAATTAAACAGTTGCAACTTGTATACCAGTTATTTTTGAGCCAGCATTCCATTCCAGCGGCTGAAAAGCTCAGCCCGGATTTCAGGTTTCTTGGGAAGCCTGATAGGACGCCCGCGAGCGTCGATCACAACCCCGCAAACACTGCCGTTCACCTTGAAGCGAGTTTCCGCCAGCTCGGTAGATTCCACCTGTACATTATGGCTCAGAACGAGTTCCAGTGTAGCCGTATCGCCTGCCCGTAAAGGCAGAACCGTGAAGCCGCCTTGTTTTACCTCAAACGTGCGGATTTTTTGGTTACTGTATTCCAAACTTCCGCGTAAAACCACCGCTCCGGCTCGCAAGGAGCTGACGGGTGACACGACTGTGGCCAGGTTGGCAAATGCGGAGGATTCCAGCACCTGTACTGGCAGAAGGGGCAGCGTGCGCGAGATCGCCCCGAGCGTGGATAAAATGGAATGGGAATCAAGGATAAGTGTCGAGATGCCTCGTGGTTGTAACCCATCCAACAGCATCATCAGTAACTGATTCGGGTTGGAACCCTGGGTCAAGGCCATCCCTGAACACAGGATGGTTTCATAACCATTAGGGGCGAGTACCCCACGCGTGGATAATTCATACATGATGTAGTGCAGCATCTGACGATAGACTGCCTGTTCGATGGTTAAAGCTTCAAGGGTCATAGGAATCGAGGCAGGGAATAGTGTCTTTTGCCAGATTTGGTCGCGGGCTTCTTCCAAATCGATTTCCGCAGGGAACCAGCGGGTGATCTCAGAAAATGGCATGACCCGTAAGAATTCAGCGAGTCCTTCCCCGGATCCAACCGGTAGGATATTGAGGTCCAATTTACCGGCGACCGCAGATGCAGTAATGGTTGCGGAAGCTCCTAAATCAATGCTCAGGACTCCCTTTTCAGGATCGCCTACTTTACTCAAGAAACGGGTAATTCGGCCAATTGCGATGGTGGTGGGGCAAGGGGAATCATTGCATAAACGAATGAGCTTCTGGAACCCCTCTACTTCTGAAGCTTGTATGGTGGTGATCACTCTGGCAACATCTTCAGAAGCCTGATCGAGTTCTTCATTATCCATTTCGGGGCGGATGTTGGAAGTGCTTTCGAATTGCGTATAAGCTTCGAGCATATTCTTAATAGGTTTAACCAGCGACTGGTTGCCGCAAAAGACAACCGGTGGGCGTTGTGGTTTGGGGATGACCTGCAGGATGGCAACGAGTAGATCGGCCATCTTTTTTACCGCGCGGGTCGATCCTCGGTCGGTCCCCCCGGCGAATAAAATTAAATCCGGTCGAGAGCGAATCACGTCATCGATTTGCTGATGAATGGTACGCGGGTCATTCAGGCTGATACTTTCCACAGTTTCACCGGGAACAGTGGCCGCTAATTTTTTCACGGACTGCACGGAAACGTCGTCCATTAATCCAAAGGTGACCAATTTTAGCTTCTTGCCGATTGAAAAGGTGATGTACAACCGGTCGATACCCACGCCGTCTACCTGACTGGGAATGATCAGATCGTCTTTTGGATTCAAAAGGATGCGGCCGGTTAGTTCCTGCAGCTGGTGGATGGCTCCGATCACTCCCGGAAGAACATCCTTGACTGGCAGGTTCGTAGTCGTTGGCGTCGTTCCAGCGCCAATAAGGAAGTACGACTCATCCACGATTTCAAAAAGGAGGGCGTGAGTGTTGATGGTGCCGATATCAATTGCCAGAACAGATAAGGCTTCCTGGTTTGCCGGGTTCATGTTAACCTAATCCCAAAAAAGTTTTTATGGTGGTGAATAGAAAATCGCTGCGTTCGATCAAAGCGGTGATGGTTGAGGTCATGACCCCTGCGAAAACAGCGCCGAGGGTAATAGCGATGAAAAACTGGCCAATCGCTGCAAAGAATCTTACTGCAGGCGAACGCTTGACTTCAGCCCCGGGTTTGGCTCTCGCTCCAAAATTGAAATAAACCAGTGCCGAGATCGTCCCCAGAAGGATAAAGGCGCCTTCCAATATCAATAGGATTCTCTGGTCTCCACTAATGGAGGCGTTTGGTGTAAGGGTATTGAACGACCCCAACACTTGCGTAAAAAGGGTTCCGAGGACTGAACCGCCGATAGCAATGGCGGCTCCAACGCCGACCAGATAGGCAACTGAGATATTCCCAAACCTGGAGAGTTTCGGCGAAAGTTTGGTGAGCAGCAGCCCCGAAAGAAAGAGTGGAACCAGAACGGAGAGGGAGCCTTTTAATAGCGGGATGACTAATCTTGGCAGGAGGACTTGATAAAGGATGATGATTGCCAGATAGCCGGCAGAAACCCCAATTAATAGTCCCGTTGCCAAACGGAACAACGGGTTATCACCAAAAATGTAACTGAAAATACAAATGGTGAGAACAAAACTGACGAGGGTCCAAATTAAATCAGTATTGAGGTTCATGCTGGCTTCCCCGGTTTCTTTTCAGTTTTAGGCCGGTACAGAATGAGAGAAGCGATCCCTCCCACCAAGATCAGCAAGACGACCAGAATCAGAGTAATTTGAAACGAAGAAAGATGTCCTGTGGCGCTTTGTGGATCTTTAGCCAGCGATTCGAAGGCAACTGCAGAATAGAGACCGGAAATATAACCGGTGACTTGTCCGCTGTCATAATATGGCTGTAACAAGGGAGCCGATTGAGCGCTGATTACCACTATGAGTGGGGTTGTTCCAAGGCTGGGTTTCACCTGTTCGATCCAGTATTTGGCGGTATCAGCATTTTCGGTGATCACGATCAAAGCGCCAAAATCGGAGATTTTAGTGATTGCATTGAAAGGTTTGCTTTGCCATGCCGGCTGCAGGCTGGCGGTCAGCGGCAAAGTAGTGACGGGGTCGCGAGCCAGGCTTTGAAGCCCAATCGAACCGCCTGCCAGATAACCGAGGTTGACCAGTTGACCCGGGTTGGAATAGTTTGGATACCTAATCACCAGTGGATCCAGTGCTTTACTGAATAGGGTAGCTCCTGCTGAATTGGTCGATAAATACGCTACGGCGATATTCTTTGCCATGATTTGGCTAAGCAGCGGCTGCAAAGACCAGCTCAATTCGCCGTAGAGGCTGCCATCGAAATCGGCGGCAACGAGCACCGGTTTATCCACTGGCAGAGCATTGATCGTATTGAACGCCTGTACGACCTCACCAGGGTAAAGCGCGGGTAAAACGGAAGGGGAGCCTTTTATAACCAAGGGGATCCAAACTGCCAAAAGCATCAGCGCGGCGACGATGCCATGAAGTATCCGGTGGCTGGAGCGGCTTTTTTCTTCCAAGCCTTCATCTTCCCAGCGCGATTGGTCAGCGATATTTTTTAGGATTTGAGCGCGGGCCTGCTGATTTTCTGTGACTTTGATCGTTCCAGTAAAAGTATGCGGGGGAGTGAAGGAAGGGAGCAATTCTTCACCCTTTAATACACCTTCTATACCAGCCAGGGGACCAAAAGGTGTGTTGGTTAATGCAGGATTATCCTGTGGGCTGCCCTCTTCCGATTGTTTTGGATTGAGGGCTTTTATCCATGCAGGCAAATTAGCTGGTTCAAGTATTTTAGACGGTTCACTCGCAGCAGCCGGGGTTTCTGAGGCAGCCTCATCCAGAAAGCTCATCGACTGATCACCGGTGAATGGTGCTTTGGGCTGGTCTTCATTGTTGGTTGGAGGCAGCACCTGGGCTGCTAAATTCTCGTCCGGTTTAATGCCTGTAAAATCATTCAGCCAATTCTTTTTGGAAGGTTCCGGTTTGGCAGGGTCATTCTCTGAAGGTACGGTACCAGCGGATGCTGCCGGTTCAGGAAGATTTTTCTCTTCTTCGGCGGAAGATATTAAATCATCAACGGGTGCAGGTTCATCGGGTAGAAAGGCTGAAGAACTATCGCCATTGACAGTCACTGGTGACGGCTGCGCAGATGGCTCCTCATTCTGAGAATCCTCTTCAGACTCTTCCTTGAATATTTTTAACCAGTTTTCCTCGTCTTTGCTGCCCTGAGGGGGTGCGGCTTGGACAGCTTTCGGTTCTTCATCCGCGGGTTTTTCCTCCGGACGAGGCTTCTCAGGCTGCCAGGATTCAAGTTTTTTCAACCAATCGTTATCATCATCCACAGGTTGTTCTTTATCTGAAGGCGGTACGCCTGTTTTTGCGGATGTCGAATCCGCTGGGGATTTTTCATTGGGAGAATCAACATTTAATTCGGTCAGCCAATCGGGAATTTCTGAATCGGAATTTTCAGGGAATTTCGTTTCTTTTTCTTCCGGTTTTCCCTTTTCCAAATTCTCGCGTTCACGAATGCGGACCAGCCAATCGGGGATTCCCTCTTGAGCCGAATCCGCAGCGGCATTCACATCCTTGGGAGGCTCCTCGCCAGTTGAGGGAGGAACATTTTCACGCAAACCATCCAGCCAATCTGGTGAATTTTTATTCACCGCGGAATCTGCGCCGTGTAAAACAGCCTGGCAATACCAGCAGCGTTCTGCTTTGGAGTCATTGGGTCGGCCGCAAACCGGGCAAGGAATATCAGCCATAGTTAACCATTATAGGGGCGGTCGGAGCCCAGCCAAATGCGTATGCCGGTTAACAGGCTTCCGAGAGCCACGCCGATGAGGATTCCCCGTGCGCCGGCAATCGGTGCCTGGCTGATACCTGAAATCAGGTTTTGCAAAATGGGTAAATTGGGGAGTAATGAAAAAATTCCACTATTCAACAACAGAAAGACCAGCACCGCGATGAAGAAAAAGAAACCCATCCAGTTATGCTGTCTTTGCAGGAGCCGCAGACTGGAATAGGCTAATGTAACGGCTAGAACTGCCATCAAACTGGCTTCGATCGGCATTTCGATGGCGGTAACCACTTTTTGGTATCCGAGGTTGGTTGGACCGAAGAAGATTCCGCAAGCGAAGGTCACTAAAAAAGCCAAAATCACCAGCGCGCTAAACCAATGATCTTTGGATGGGTCGCGCAGCCTGCGCCAATGTACCCCGAAGATCAAATTTGCAATGGCAATCAACGCAGCGACGCCGCTGACAATGATTGCCCAATCCAGCATCGGCGTGCGGATGGAGATCAATGCCGGAATTGGCAGGAAATATCCCGCTAAAACGAGGATTCCGACGATAAAAGTGATGACGGGTAATAAAGGAGATCTCATACAACTCCCAGTAATTTTAGAATAGCCCCGCCAAGAATAACCAAAACTACCAGACCGCGCAATAAATCTTGTACTTGCAGACTGGCGCTATGTACAGGGGAAGAATGCAGATAAGCGGGTAAAGCGAATAACTCCTCGCCGATTAAAGGTTCTTCTGTGGTTGCGTATAAAACAGCCTGGGCAGGCAAGGAATCGCTGGCAGCCAGGGTGTACGCCCCATTCTCTTCAGAAACGCTGCTTAAGAAACCAATTTCAGAACCGTAGTTTCCGATCAGGACATTTGTTTTAATTTCGGGATCTTGCATCTGTTCAAGCGCCCCACTGACATATGCCAGGGGGGTTACTCCAGCAAGCGCACCGTGGGTTGGGTCGTACAATTCTTTCGTGTGGGTCTCGCGGGCGACCTGATGCAAAGTATCCTGGCTGAGAATCGCCAGTACACTGTCTCCGCTGGTGGCAATGGGTGGATTATCCCCAGCGGAACTGAGCTGACCGATGCGCCGCAAGGCAGTGAGACTGACAAATGCCGAAGCGCTGGATGGTTGAGTGAGTGAGGCATTTCCCAGAGAGACATGAATCCGGGTGCCGTCCTCCACTGAAGAATTGACAGCGTTCTTGAATTTATTGAATGCCGCAATCCGGCGAAAAACGGGCACCTGGGGGATGCGTTTTTGGCGAACCGTCAGCGTTAAAACTAAAGCCGCGGTAATCAGGACAAGAATCAACCCGATGATTAATTCCGCATTACTCAAGGTATCTTCTCCTGTTTCAGCAACGAAGCAAAGGCACGGGACTCTGAATCATCTTCAAGCAGCTCAGCTGCAGCTAACCAGCGATCCGTGGCCGAGGGATTGATAAATACCGATCCGGCTTGCATGATCTGCCCCAGAATTAATTTCAATGGACCCGACCCTTCCAAAAAGGTCAAAACGACTCCCTTTAAGGGATTATGTTGCATATTTTGCGCCCATTCAGACCAGAATCGTTGGCTCATAAAAGATTAATAAAAGTATAGCACAGAAAGAATTAATTTCCTGACTTGCGGATAGATTAATTTTCATTCAAGCTTTTTAATTCTCTCTTTTTATTTCATCGAGGATTCGCTTTTGTCCGACTGCCAGAGGCAGTTTCCCTGGGCAGATTTTGCATAGGTTTCGATTTTTTGGTACATTTCAGTCAATGAAGGCCAAAAGGTACTGATTTGAGAGGTATAGGCTTCGACCGCATATTGCCAGGCTGCCAGAGACAGATTGTTGATCGGGAAATGGAAGGTGGAGCTGTTCTGCGGAACACGGTCCAGGAGTTCTTCAGGATGGTCGACCGAATACGGGAAATCGGCATAATAAAGGCGTGAGCGATCTAATATTTCACCCACTCTACGCACGATTTGATGGTCGATATGGTTCCCGATGCCCAAGGGAATGATGAGCGTCGATTCGGCTGGCAGAATTGTGCGTATGTGGTGAACGATTTTGTCCTGCAGGGTTTGCTGCGAAATTGGCAGCGGCTGAAAAAGGTCCTCGTTTTTTTCAATTAAAGGGTGGGCGGTTCCAGGAATTGTGCGGTAGATGCAATCAGGATAGGAAAGGTGCCGTGGAACCGCGCCGATCCTTTCGCAGGCAAGTTGGTCTTCCGCCCGGCGCACGGATGGCGCTTGCGAGCCGGTCTGCCAGCGTTGGTGTACCTCCTGGGCGAAAGGTGAAAACTTCGATGAGGCGGGATCTCCTGCGAAGATCGTCCAGATTTCAACCGGGTCATGCCGGCGGACCTGGTCCCAGATAATTGCACCGCATGAAAGAATTGCATCGTCCAGGTGTGGTGACAGGTAAATAGTTTTATTCATTTTATTTTCCTAAAAATATTATCCTAAACAAAATAATTATAGTATGATGAAGAAGAAAAACCGGATTATTTAACGCTAGGAGTCGCAAATGGGCTTTTTTTCATCCTTGTTTGGGTCAAGTCTTTACCCGGCAAAAGATAAACACGAAGTAGACCGCCTCATCAATGAATTGATCACCATTGGCATCAAAGAAGATTACCTCTCCGAACGCCCGGGGGCGGGATTTAACTTGCAGTGCCGGCATGTGAGGGCGCGCGAGATTGGCAAACGCTTGAGTGAAATTGGCGGGCTGAAGTTGATGAATCACGCCTACGGGCTGGTTCGAAAAAAGGCTGGCAAAGTTCCCGCCTCTCATTTGGAATATGCCTGGGAATCAGTGGGAGAATGGCTCTCCTGATTCTTCATGTAAGGCTTGCGTAAGCACAGGCAAAATATATCTGGCAAGATTGATCATCCACTGGCGTACTTTCCCGGATTCCGGGAGGCCTGCCAGTGGTTTTTTATTTACATGCGCGCCGCCGTTCAAATCACAAACGCGGCGGATCAAGGTACGGATTGTCAAACCAGCCAGGCTTCCTACCGGAGAATCCAACCAGTTACTCAGGTTGAGTTGGGGAAGATTACTTTGCGGTTGCCCTTCTGGGTCGAGGGGGAATAAGGTGAGTGAGGGGAACAAGATGGGAACGAGGGCAGTGTCTTCATGTTGATTGTGACGGAAGGCCGTATCACATAATAAAAGACGGAGCTGCACGGTCATGACCCGGTAGAAACCCCGGTGACCTGCTGCATAAAGGGCAATACTCTGGCTCAGAATATCGAGGCTATCTGCGGTATATCCCAGTAAGAGGATTTTGGACTTCTCATCCAGGAGAGTCATGCTGCCTTTTTAATCCGCGTTCTGGTCCGATCCCAAACATAACCGCCTGCCAAAATGCCAAGGGCGGCCACGATGACGAGGGCAATGGTCAACGGGAATGAAATTTTGGTTCCAGTGTTCATCATGCGGTTGAGATAAAAATTCATAAAGAACAGCAAGAATTCGCCGACCACTGCGACCCAACGCCAGAACCACGGTGAATGGGTTTGCCGGTAATTCTGGTATCCCCAGGCGATGAGCAGGCACATAAAGGGTAAAAGAATATAGCGGTAGCGCGGATTATCCCATTGGTCCCCACCGGCACGGGCCGATGCAACAAAGACCCAGATGAGAAAAACCCAATTGAATAATACGAGGAGCCACTTCGATTCGCTGGTTTTGGCTTTGAAGGCAGCAAAGAGACTGTAGAACAAGAAGGGAAGAGCCGTATACCATCCCAAAGCGCGCAGGATGGCAACGGTTTTCCAGAAAAAATCAGCCGGGTCGGTGAACGCAGCGGGGAGTACAGGCTGGGTCAATCCATAAATACTGGTGAAGGGAATCATCCAGCGCTGGCCGTATTGACGCATCAAGGCTTGCACCCAGCCTGACTGCATCATGGTCGTGAATGAGTCGTAATACAGCGTGGACCTGAGCCATAACCATCCGCCTGCCAGAGCGACCAGACTCACCATTGCCAGAGCGGTGAACCCCAACCATTTTAGGGAGGACCTTTTTTGGTATACCGACCATTCCAAAACTATAACAGCCGCCAGAATTGCCGCGAAGACTCCTCCTGCTGGAACGGAAAAAGCACAGCATACCGCCAGGGTCAGGAGTGCAATCACAGCCGATTTCAGGGGCGTTTGGTGCCAGCTCAGCACTGCCCAAAAAGCGATGCAAGCCAGACCAATGAGGAAAGGTTCGCGCATCTGCGCACTGCCCAGCATGACGCTGTCCGGGAAAAGCGCGAGAATCCAGGCTGCCAGAAAAGCGACCTTAAGAGGCCAGCGTTTTTGCACGGCTGCCCAGAAGAAACCAATCCCGGCGGCCATACAGAAGGCAGCCAGAAGTGAAATTAAAAGGGGACGATCAGCATCTGGACTCAACCAGCCGTAGGTGGCAGCGCTTATAAACAGAAGACCTCCGTATTGGTCAGTTTTATCAGGTGCGGTGAAGGCGGTGAGGAGCGGTTTGTCGTCCGCAGCCAGTTTGAAGGCAGCCTGGTCGCGGTCATATGCGTCAGAATAGAGGAAACCGGCATTGTTGACTGGGTTTTCATATCCCCAGATGGGCAGGCCAACTGAAACCAGAACCGCGACAGCGAGACGAATGAAAAAAGCCACACTTAATAAGACTGCCAGGGATCTCGCGGCACCGAAGGTACGCCAAATCCGCAGTAAGGCAAAAAGGCAGGCCCAGAATAAGACGGCGAAAGCCAGCCAGCCTTGCAAAAAACCACCCGCGGAGATGCCTGAGAACACAGCTCCCAGCAGCAGGGCTGAAAGAAAGGAAAGGATCAGGTCAAATAACCAGCGCGGGAGTTTTTGTATCACGATTTTGGCTCCAGAATTTCAGTAGAAAAATGCTTCAGGATTTTTTGCATGCGCGATTGCCACGAGTATTGTATTACATCTTTTTGAGCTTGTTCCCCCAGGGAGGCACGTAACCCTGCATCTTGCAGCAAGCGGGTGAAGGCAGCCATCATTGAGGGTAGGTCATCGGGAGGATAAAAGACGGCATTTGCATCGTTCAGCACTTCGTGTAAAACGGGCAGGTCGCTGCACAAAATGGCTCTGCCGCAAGCCATGTATTCGAACAATTTCATCGGGCTGGTGACGCTGGCGATGTCCCCTCCACTGCTCCCGGCCACCTGGAGGCGGTAAGGCATGAGCAGAATATCGGCAGCGGCTTGATAAAGGGGTAGTTGCTGGTTGGGAATATAGCCGGTGAGAGTGACATTGTTCAGGCCGGCGCTTTGAACCCTGGCGCGCCAATCTTCGACGATTTCGGGTCGTCCGCCGATCCAAAGGAAATTTGTCTGGGGGAAGGCCTTTGCCAGGTCGAAGAGTATTTCCAATCCGCGCCCCGGATAAAATCCTCCTGAATAGACGGCTGTAGGAGCTTCTGGTAGTTTCAGTGCCTGACGGGCATCCCTTGGCGAGGGTAAATTAGCAAAGCGTTCGAGGTCGACACCGTCGGGCGCGATGAAAGTTTCGGAGACAACATGCTGAACGTGGAGCTGTTTTTCTATCTCGTTTTTTAATGCCTGGGTGATAAAAACCGTCAGGCGTGTGCCGGGCAGAGATAAATAATAGCGGTACCAGCCTGGTGCCAGACGGCCGGAGGGGACTTCATGCATTTCGAGGATCACCGGTTGCCTGCGCAGTAGGGCAAAAACAGCGGCCCACAACAGGCGGGTATACACGACCTGTGCGTGGTCTTTTTTGGCGCGCTGAACCGCTGCCCAGTTGAAATCCATTTTCCGCAGGAAGCTGCGGTAAGGCAGCCAATCGATTTGAAAGGGGACGTTTACCCCATATTGCTGTTCAAGCTCATTCCAGGAATGACTTTTTCTACCCGGAACAAGCAAATTGACTGCCTGCCCAAGCTGGGTGAGCGCCTGGCAGACTTTCATCACCTGCATGCTGTTGGCTGTCATTGAAGGAATTTGGGAAGAAGCGATATAAGTGATTTTCATGAGATTAATTCTGGGTGCAGGCGGTCATTGGCTTCTGACCTGCGAATAAAAATGAGTCCGACCACTGTCAGAATTCCGACCGAGAAAATGAAATTGCCGGAAAGAAGAATGGCTTCCGCATTGATCCCGTAGAGGGGTATGACGACGAAGGCCAGCGCAATTTTGGCGACGGCACACGCAGTAATGATGTATAAAGGAATGTTTGCTTTTCCAAATGACAATAAAAGAGAACGGTTCCAGAAAAAGATATTCGAAAAACTGTAGCCAATCATCAAAAGCATCATCACCGGATAAGCGGCAACGTAAGCGGGTCCCCAGAACGAAAGGATCCAGTGCCCGAAGAAGACCATCACCAGGAAGAAAAAGACAGTCCACACGCCTGAAATAGCGGTGACACGGCGCAGCATCTGCTTTAATTCCTGCCACTTGTGGGCAGCAATACTTTTCGTCATTTCCGGGTAGGTGGTGGGGATGAATTGGGTAATGGGCGTCATTAATGGGACGGTCACATTATTGGCAATAGAGAATAGCGCCACAGCTTTGGTATTCAAGAAGTACCCGATCAGTTGAGATTCCATGCTGCTGCTGGTGAGAAGTTTCACCGTGGCACTTAGATTGGTGCTGATGGTAAACCCGGCCATTTCGCGGAAAGGCGGCAAAATCGAGAAGGGTGCTTTGATCCAATCCCGGCCAAGATCATGATTCAAAGCGAGCCAGGCAGCAATCACAGACCCAAAACCGAGGATGAATTTACCAATCAAGTAGGCCAGCAGAACCATGAGAATGGAACTCTTTGTGAAGAAAGCTACTGTGATAATGGCAGCGGTGACTATGGCTTGAATTATTTGAAAAACTGCCTGAATCTTGTAGCGGTTGAGAACCTGCAAGACCCCGGTTGAGGTCTCATAGGCAATATTAGCCAGAATAAAAAGTCCGTAGATGTAAAAAAAAGGAATCGAAGCTGCATCTTTGGCGATATAGGTGACACCGATGGGTACCAACAGCATATAGACCACGAACGCAAAGATGGAAGTAGTGCTTTCGGTAAGACCGGCAACCTTGGCAAAGGCGCCAGCGCGAACGAAATCTTTCTTAACCATTTCTTTGCTCATGTAGCGAACCACGAACTCATTCATTCTGAATGAAAAGAGACGGTTAATATTGGTGGCAAAATCAGTGATGATGGTGAGAACACCAAAAAGGCTGGGGCCGAGCAAATGAGTTGCCAGGATACTCTGGCCCAATGCCAGAACCATGACTACCATTTGTGAGCTGAACAAGTAGCCGGTATTACGCAGCACCCGTCGTAGAAGGACATCTTCCTTCAAAAAACTGACGAGTTTGGTACGCAGCGAACTCATGGGGTGAGAACCTGGCTGGCCCAACTGCGTTGTTCGAGATACCAATTCACCAATTGGGTAATGCCATTATCCAGTGTGACCTGCGGCTCCCAACCCAGCAGACGGCGGGCTTTGTCGACATTTGCCCAGTTGGCATCCGCATCCGCGGGGTGGCGGGGAATATATTCAATTTTGCCTTTTTTACCCAGGCGGCTTTCGATGGCTTGCAGCAATTCATTGATCGTGATGGTCTCATGCCCGCCCAGGTTAATGATTTCATACCCGATGGGCTTCAGCCCGGCTAAAACGCCTCTGGCGATGTCATCCACAAAGGTGAATCCGCGCATTTGTGATCCGTTGCCGGTAATTTTCACCGGCTTGTCTTCAGCGATCCATTGCGTGAAGCGGAACATGACCATGTCCGGTCGGCCGGCTGGGCCGTAGACGGTGAAAAAACGGAAAATGGTGGCGTCAAGGCCGAACAGATGGTGATAGGTAAACGCCATGACTTCAGCAGCCTTCTTGCTGGCGGCATAGATTTGCAGCGGGTGACTGGAATCCGCTTCTTCGGTAGTGGGCAGGGGCGGATTGGCGCCGTAGAGGCTTGACGTCGAAGCCATGACCAGTTTACGCACGTTTTGCTTGCGGCAGTATTCCAGAATGTTTAAGGTACCGTTGGCATTGGTTTGCAGATAGATTTCTGGAATTTCGGCTGCCTGCCGGACGCCGGCTCTCGCAGCCAGGTGAATGACGGCCTGAATCTTTGGATAATTTGCGGCGATTTCGCTAAATAATTCCGGACGGGTGATGTCATCTTTTAGTAAAGTGAATCCGGCGCGAGGGGTCAACTGCTCAAGCCGCCAGTATTTCAACCTGACGTCATAAGAGTCATTGAGGTTGTCTATGCCGATGACCTCATCGCCCCGGTCCAGGAGCATCTCGATTACTCTCCTGGCGATAAAGCCAGCCGCTCCGGTCACCAAATATTGTGCCATTTATAATCTCACAACTTTAGGGTTCTTAAACCCAAGGTTCCCCAACGCGTTTCGGGTATCGACGATGAGTTTCGATTCCTTTAAGATAGCCGGGTAATCGTAAACTTTGTGATTGGTCACGATAACGACACAGTCCGCAGATTTTACAGCCGTCATGAGATCGGGGACGCAGGTCATTTCCCAATCATCATGTTTGATGTGAGGAATATACGGGTCGTGATAACTGACCAGTGCCCCTTTTTGCTGGAGCAGGCGCATGACGTCAATGGAAGGGGATTCGCGAAGATCGTCGATATCCGGTTTATAAGCGGCACCAAGTACCAGAACTTTGCTGCCTTTGAGAGATTTCTCATGGTTGTTCAGGGCATCCTGTACCCGGCTGACGGCAAAGCGCGGCATGGAAGTATTGATTTCGGAGGCGAGCTCGATGAAGCGGGCCGTGTAATTCAAAGCATGCATTTTCCAGGAAAGGTAAAGCGGATCAATGGGGATGCAATGTCCGCCCAGACCAGGACCTGGTTGGAATTTCATGAAGCCGAAAGGCTTAGTGGCAGCGGCATCGATCACTTCCCAAACATCCACACCCAGCCGGTCGCACATCAGCGCCAGTTCGTTGACGAAACCGATATTGATCATGCGGAAGGTGTTCTCGAGGAGCTTGGCCATTTCGGCCACCTCGGCTGAGGAGACGGGGACAACGGTGTCCAGCGCCTCGGCGTACCAGCCAGCAGCTACCTCGGTACAGGTCTCGGTCATACCGCCAATGACCTTTGGGGTATTCTTGGTCGTCCAATCGGTGCGGCCGGGATCGACGCGTTCGGGTGAAAAAGCCACAAAAATTTCTTCACCGAGGATTAATTTACTCTTGTCGGTGAGAGCAGGCAGGACTAATTCGCGGGTTGTGCCGGGATAGGTGCTGGATTCGAGCACGACGACCATGCCTGCATGAACATACGGAGCCAGCCCCTCAGCGGCGCTGATGATGAAAGAGAGATCGGGGTCGCCCGTCTGGCGCAAGGGAGTCGGAACGCAAATTGCCACGGCATCCACATTGGCAAGTACGGAATAATCGGTGGTACCAGAAATTTTGCCTTTTTTTAACAAAGAGGCAACTTTCTCAGATGGGACGTCCATGATATAGCTCTTGCCCTGATTCACCAGATCCATTTTCTCTTTTACCGGGTCGACACCAATTACAGTAAATCCGGCTTCAGCGAAAACCGTGGCGAAGGGCAGACCAACATATCCCATCCCCATCACTGCCACACGGGCAGTCTTATTTTTGAATTTGTCGAGCAATTGTTTTGAGTAGTTCATAGATTTTCATCGATTCGAAAAGATTAAAATAGGCTGAGCTGTTCGGCAGAGGGATCGTCTTGCGGAGGAAGGACGGGTTTTTCGGGAACATTTTCAACTGCCGGGGCAGGAGATTTGCCTTTTTTCATTTGCTCCAATGATTTTGGAAGCATTTTAAAATCTTCAAGCATGATTGGTTTTAAAGACGGTTGGTGCAATGCGGCGGCAGGATGAAACATGGGGATGATCAATTTGCCGCGAATCAGAGCCGCATGGCCGTGAATTTCGCTGATCCGGGCATTGGGTAAAAATTTTGCCATCGAAAACCGGCCCAGAGTGACGATGACACAGGGATCAATCGCTTCGATTTGACGATCCAGGTAATTCGCGCATGCGCTCAACTCTTCGGGCAGAGGGTCGCGGTTGCTTGGCGGGCGGCATTTGACTACATTGCAGATGAAGACTTTTTCGCGTTTGAGACCGGCAATTTCGAGCAGTTCATCCAGAAATTTACCTGCCTGACCGACAAATGGACGGCCTTGTTCATTTTCATAAAACCCGGGACCTTCGCCGATGAACATGATTTCAGCATCGGCAGGGCCTTCACCCGGCACCGAATTCTTCCGCGAGAAATGCAAAGCACATTTCTCACAACCTGTCACCTGAACTGCAATTTCATTTAGAGTCTCTTGGGCATTCATGGTCTGGAGTCCTCAAAGGTATATCTAAAGGTTTATTTTACCTTATATAAGCATTTCCAATACATGTGGATCAATATTACGCAAGCTCATCAAAATAGCATCTTCGTGGTTGTCTTGATAATAGTGTGGACGAACGCCGTCCTGGCGGTAACCAAGCTTTTGGTACAAGGATTGAGCTGCCAGATTGCTGCGGCGCACTTCCAGAAAAGAAACCTGAGCCCCTTCGGAAACCGCGGAACATAAAGCGTTCACCATCAACTTGAGGGCAATATTTTGTTGCCGGAAAGCTAAGTCGGTTGCCAGCGTTGCGATGTGCAGTTCATCCACAATCATCCAGGTGACGAGCATGCCCACAATTGAGGGAGGGTTCCCGGTTTCGATGGTTTCAGCTACCCAGGCACGTGAGGCTTCATTTCTTTCAATCTCGAAACTGAATGAACTTTTAGGCCAGGGCAAAGAAAAAGAGTTCTGATCGATCTCGCTGACCCGGTCAATATCCTTTGTTTCCATTTTGCGGATCGATATTTCAGGCACTGGCAAATTCGAGGTCAATCGGGGATTGCCTCAGCGACATGCAGGTAAATCGGCGCCAGAGAGATCGGCTCGTCCTGTTCACCAGCTTTAAAGCGGTTCCAGGCCAGTTCGGCCAGCATACCCGGATGGCGTACACATTGCGCAGGGGAAGCGAGCAGGGCATTTTTCCATTTGCGGCCCAATATCTGGCGTTCTTCGGCATCGAACTCGCCGCAGATATAGGTTGGCTGTGAAATTTGTGCGGACAGTTCTTCGGCGGTCATAATCACAGGGTCTTCATAAGAGCGCCAGTGATCCTCTTCATTCCGATACCAGGCAACCGCCAGGCGTTTGCGTCCGGCAGGGAGCACGGCAGCCAGCAATAAGTTCTGCAGCGGCTGAGAGGCAACTAAAAAATTGAAAGTTGGAATGCCCAAAATTGGAATTTTCAGCGACAAAGCCAAGCCTTTGACGAAAGCCAGGCCAATGCGCATGCTGGTGAATGAACCAGGGCCCAACGCGCAGCCAAGAGCTTTTATGTCAGCAGGTTTGACGCTGCAGCGAACCATTAAATCATCCACGGCAGGCGCCAGCTCGACGGTATGGTGGGTCTTGGTCTGCCAGTACATTTCACCCAGCACCTGAGAACCATCATAGAGAGCCAGGCCTATCGTCTGCGTAGAGGTATCGACAGCTAAAAGCATGATTATCCTCCGAAAGCCAGCTTCTTGAAATCTCTGGCCAGTACTTCAGCGCGTTTTCCAACCGGTGTAAAGATCATATTGCGCTGTTCATCAGCCACCCAGGCCATTTCAATGCGAAGGCATTCCTTGGGTAAGGCTGCTTGAATCCGTTCCGGCCACTCCACGAGCAAAGCCCCGGTCGCGAGCATTTCTTCGATATCCAAATCTTCAGCTTCGAGCGCCGATTCCATGCGGTAGGCATCCATATGATGCAGCAAAAGGCCATCGGGACGGCGGTAAATATTCACCAGTACAAAAGTGGGGCTGGAAACGCTGTCTGTCGAGCCCCAACCCTGGGCGATCCCCTGCACCAGAGTGGTTTTCCCGGCTCCCAGATCACCGGACAGAGCCAGAACATCGCCGGGGAGCAAGAGTGAGCCCAAACGCAGCCCGATACGGCGGGTTTGTTCCGGCGCCCGGCTGATAAAATCTAATCCGAAAATGGTTGAGGTTGGCATAGCAAAAGAATTATACGGCAGAGGCACAGGGTGGGCAAGACGAACGCAGAATTAGTTCACGGTTTTCACAGATAACGAGCAAATCATTATTGCTCCAGTCATTGTTGTGGATCTTTTTCCGGTCTGAGATCGCCACACCCTGGGAAGAACTCCCAGGGTTCGCGATGACAGTCAATTTGGCGTTTGTCAAGGCCTCTTGTGAATGTTGTGGGTATCAGCTTACGAATTTCATTAATAACAGGCACATACCTATACCGGATTAACGAAAAAAGGACGAAGTCTACTCTTTTTCAGTACTTGAGGGAGATCCAGTCCGGATCGCCTTCAGACGGTGGGCTAATTCACGCCGCGAAAGCATGACCCTGTGGCCGCAGCCCAGGCATTCCAGACCGATATCCGCCCCAAGCCGGACAATTTTCCATTCATAACTGCCGCAAGGGTGGGGCTTGCGTAAGCGGACAATATCGTCGATTTGAATATCCGGCAGCATGTTCAGATTATACCCATGTTATAATCCGAAAAACAAGTTGAGGCTGGATGGGAGCCTCCAAAATTATGTTTAATCTCAAGCCTGACGATATAATCTGCCGTGTCATTACCCTGATTATTGCCTTAACTGTTCATGAATTTTCGCATGCGTTAATCGCAGACCGCCTGGGGGATACTACTCCGCGGGCAGCCGGCCAGTTAACTTTAAACCCTTTGGTGCACCTGGATTTCTTTGGCAGTCTGATGGTGCTTCTCACCGGCTATGGTTGGGCAAAACCAACCCCAATCAACCCGTATGCGCTGCGGCAAAACTCAAAATTTGCCATTATCTGGGTCTCGATTGCCGGGCCGATATCCAATTTACTTTTGGCTGCGATAGCGGCGATCCCGTTGCGTCTTGGCCTGGTTCAGGTGATCGCTCCGACTGGTTACCTGCCAACCCTGGGCGAATTTATTTATGTTTTCTTTTACATCAACCTGATTCTGGCAGTTTTCAATTTGATCCCTTTCCCGCCGCTGGATGGAGAAAAAATCCTTTCAGCCTTATTACCTGAATCCGCAGCCGCGGTTTATGAAAAGATCCGCCCTTATGGGCCGTTTGTACTGATGATCTTGATCTTCTTTGGACCAACCATTAACCTCGATTTGATCGGGTGGATCATGACACCAATCTTGAATGGGCTGCAGCACGTGATGCTGGGTGTGTAAGTAATGAGACAAAACAGATTATGACCCATTATTGTTATTTGCTCGAATGTGCGGACGGCAGTTTTTATACCGGTTGGACGTTGGACCCGGAACGGCGCGAAAGGCAGCACAATCAGGGGAAAGGTTCAACATACACTGCATTACACCGGCCAGTGCATCTTGTGTATATCGAAGCGCAGCCCGATCTTTCGACCGCCTTGCGGCGCGAACGGGCGATCAAACGGTATTCGCATCAAAAAAAAGCAGCGTTGGCTCAATCTTACAGGCAAAATCATATGAATCCTCTCAATAATGAAATTGTCATTCTTTCTCCGGGGCGGGTAAATCTTTTAGGCGAGCATGTAGATTACAACGACGGGCTGGTTTTCCCGGCAGCCATTGATCGAGAAGTGACCATTCATGCGCACGCTCTGGAAAAGCAGGTCATCCAGCTGCATGCTGCGGATTTGAACGAGTCCGCTACGATTTCGCTTAATTCGCTGGCTCAAAAAGTGGATACGCAGGGGCAGCCGTTGCCGGGTTGGGCGCTTTATCCGGCCGGCGTTGCCTGGGTCTTAACGAAGCATGGATTGAAGGTGAACGGCTGCGAAGCTGAATTTCACTCCAACCTGCCAATTGGAGCCGGATTGAGCAGTTCGGCAGCGGTTGAAGTTGGTTTTGTAGTGTTGTGGGAGGCGTTGGGGGGCTGGAGTTTGGACCGGATGACGGCAGCCCGGTATGCGCAGGAGGCCGAAGTGAGCTATGTGGGGGTCAACTGCGGTCTGATGGACCAATTTGCCTGCGCCAACGGCGTGGAAGGCCATGCGCTTTTATTGGATACCCGCTCCCTGGAATGGCACCCGGTGAAATTACCGGAAGGGGTTCGCATTGTCATTGCCAATTCCATGGTAAAACACAAGCTGGTCGGCTCCGAATACAATACCCGCCATGATGAATGCAATCAGGCGTTGGCGATTCTGAAAAATGATTATCCATCCATCCGCGCCTTACGCGATGTCAGCATGGAACAATTGAATGCGGTCAAAGACAAAATGCCGGAAAATGTCTTCAAGAGAGCCCGCCACATCGTAAGTGAGTGTCAACGGGTGGTGGATGCCGTCGATTCGTTGTCTCATAACAGCGGCGAGAAATTCGGTCAATTCATGTTTGAAACACACCGCTCCCTGCGTGATGATTATGAAGTGAGCTGCCCTGAACTGGATATTCTAGTGGAAAGTGCTGCTGCGTTACCGGGTTGCCTGGGGGCACGTTTGACCGGTGCCGGGTTTGGCGGCTGCACGGTCAATCTGGTCAAAGAGGAAGCGGTTGGCTCCTTCATTACCGGATTGAAGCAGGCCTATCTGGAGAAAACAGGGATCGAAGCAGCAATCTTCCAGTGCAAGGCCGCAGCCGGAACCCATGTGTTAAATTAAATCAAAAAGGAGAGCCGAGGCTCTCCTTTTGCTAATCAGGATAGTTAATCTGAAAAAACGGGTAAATGGCCGAGTGAAATGACGTCGGACCACTTGGCGCGTTCGCCTTCAGTAAAGATGGCAGCTTCAGCGCTCACAGTGGATCCGGCTTTTTGGCACAACTGACGCATGGCTTGTAAAGTTGAGCCGGTCGAAATCACGTCATCCAGGATGACCACCTGCTTCCCCTTCATCAGCTCGATGTCTTTTTCGTCCAGGAAGAGAGTTTGGGGTTGGCCTGTGGTGATGGAGAGGGTTTCAAACTGCAGCGCCTGACCCATATATGGTTTGTAACTCTTGCGCAGAATGACATAAGGTTTCTTCATTTCGACAGCCAAAGCGTAAGCCAGCGGGATGCTCTTTGCCTCAGCGGTAAGCAGAACATCACATTTTGTGTGCTTCAATTTCTCGCCAAGGGCTTTGGCACAGGCTTGCACTAATTCGGTGTCGCCAAGAATATTTAAAATGGCAATTCTCAAACCGGGTTTAATTTCAAAAAGGGTCAACTCGCGGTGTACCCCGGCAATATCCACTGAATAGGTCGGTCTTTTTTCCATGTCTTCCACTCCCTGAGAATATAAATCTTAACGAATTCCAACTCGCAAAGTTTATCACAATTTGGAGGCATAGACGTATTCCAATAGTCATATTTTTTGGGGAGCCATTTCAACGTCAGCGATCATTGGGGGTTAAATCGCGGATCCTCACATACCGGTTGATGCGAGGATCCTGAAGGGAGAGATCAAATGAAAGAACGATTATGGTAAAATCATCGAGAGCCGAGGACGCCGACCTCGGCTCTCATTTCCAAGGAGGAGAAGAAGAGAAGTCGCCCTGTAGATATAGTACTCTGGTGCGGCTTTTTGTACTTGACTGTAACCCTACGGTCACCCTACGATTAAGCGTTTTTCTTTACTGCTGAAGTTTTTTCATATAAAGGATATTGCAATGGCTTCTTCCTCCCCCAATCTTGCTTGTTCTAGAAGCGATTCCACCCCGATAGGAGTGATCGAAGTTCTAGCTACATCCGCAGGCTTATATCGGGTCAATTTACTGGGACCCAGGTCTCAAGCCACCTCATCACACTCGACCGATTTGCACGAATCGGATCTGACCAGACTGACTTTGCAGCAGCTGCAGGAGTATTTTTCGGGAAAGCGCCGAGAATTCGACCTGCCCATCGACTGGAATCACTACCGGCCCTTTCAAAAAGAAGCGCTAACCCAGGCAATGAAAATTCCTTTCGGGAAGGTGGTCACTTACGGTGAGCTCGCGAAACAAATGGGGAATCCTGCCGCCAGCCGAGCCATTGGCGGTGCCATGGCGCATAACCCGGTCTGTATTGTCATTCCATGCCACCGGGTCGTGGCTTCTGACGGACATCTGACTGGTTACTCGGCGGCTGATGGCCTCCGCTCCAAGCAATGGCTGCTAGAACTGGAGGGCCATACCATTGTCCGCGAAAAATTGGTTTAAATTCATCTTTCTTGGCTTGATCTGGGGTTCCTCTTTCCTTTGGATCAAACTGGCACTGCGGGAAGTTGGCCCGCTGACGCTGGTGACCTTCAGGGTGGGGTTTGCCACACTGGGGCTGCTGATAGTGGGCTGGGTAACCAAACCGAAATTTCATAAGCGTGACATCCCCATCCTGGCATTTTTGGGGTTCTTCAACGTCGCTCTGCCATTTGCCCTTATTTCCTGGAGCGAGTTACACATTTCTTCAGGCATGGCCTCCATTCTCAATTCAACGGTGCCGCTTTTCACCATTTTACTGGCGTCATTTTTTCTGAAAGAAGAAAGAATGACGTTAGGCAGGATTTTTGGCCTCTTGATGGGGTTCGCTGGCGTGATTGTGCTGATGTCCAACCAGATCGTAGCCGGGGACGCACTGGAAAGAGTGGGAATTGGCACGATGTTGATCGCCACATTCTCTTATGCTGTCAGCGGTATTTTTGCACGTAAAATGACCATTGGCATGAGACCGAATACGCAAGCAATAGGTCAGGTGGGAACGGCTTTCTTGTTCATCCTGCCGACAGCGTTGACCTTTGAAGCGCCTTTTGCTTTCCCTCACCTGGTGATCAGTTATGTTGCCCTGTTGTGGCTGGGAATTTTAGGTTCGTGTGTAACGACTTTGGTGTGGTTCTCGCTGCTCAATTCGGTTGGGCCTACGCGGACGAGCATGACCACCTATCTGTTTCCATTGGTAGGCATCATTTTAGGAATTGTATTTCTGGGTGAACAGGTGGACTGGCATTTAATTGCAGGTGGGGTTTTAATTATCCTGGCGGTGATCATTGTCAATACCAGGCATAACCAGTTGAGTAAAAAAGAGAAGCAACTATTTGTCGAGGAATTGGAGCAAAGAAATGACTGATGAAATTAGCACGAAGAAAGCCGGTTATGTGGCTGTAGTGGGACGCCCAAATGTTGGAAAGTCCACATTAATCAATACCTTCCTCGATCAAAAAATCGCGGCAGTCTCACCCAAGCCGCAAACTACGCGCAGAAATCAACTGGGTATCTTGACCCGGGCGGATTATCAATTGGTTTTCGTGGATACTCCGGGTATTCATAAAGCCCAGCATAAGTTGGGTGATTACATGAACGACGAAGCCATCAGCAGCCTGGCGGATGCCGACGTGGTGCTGTGGCTGCTGGCAGCGGATGAGGACTTCACTGCCGAGGACAAAGCGATCGCGGAGAAATTGGGCACTATCCGTAAACTGCCCCCGGTCTTGATTGCGTTATCCAAAGCGGATAATGTGAACGAGGAAACGATCGAGAAACGCCAAAAAGAAGCTGTCGAATTGTTTCCGGCACGCAACGTGCTGGCGATCTCCTCCCCGCAGCGTAAAGGGTTGGAAGAACTGCTGCAAGCAATATTGCAATATATTCCAGCTGGTGAACCCTTCTTTGATGAGGAAACCGTCACCGATTATTATGAAAAAGAAATCGCTGCCGAACTTATCCGCGAGTCGGCGTTGTTTTTCTTGCGCGACGAAGTACCGCACTGCCTGGCAGTACGCATGGATGAATATAAAGAACGCGGCGACAAGGGAGCTTTTATCGAGGCCACTTTCTTTGTCGAGCGGGAATCGCAAAAGGGAATTGTAATCGGCCAGGGCGGGGAGATGCTTAAAAAGATCGGTACTCGTGCCCGCCAGGAGATAGAAAGCATGAGCGGACGGGATATTTTTCTGAGTCTGCGGGTGAAGGTGAACAAAAACTGGCGCAACAGTCCCGAAGCCCTGCACCTTTTGGGTTACGAAAAAGAGAGCGAGAAATGAGTTTTACCTGGCTCTTCTTTGCAGCGATGCTCTTTGCATTGGTGGATTGGTACGCTGCCTGGAAGGAAAATCGCATCCTGCTCTATATCGCCAAACCTGCGACGCTGCTGTTTCTGATTCTCTGGTCGCTGCAAATCACTGCCTGGCAAGGTTCCATGGTCTGGTTCGGATTGGGGCTTATTTTCTCTCTTGGTGGGGATATAGCTTTGCTGTTCAGCGCGCGCTGGTTCCTGGCGGGGATGGGCCTTTTCCTGTTGGCTCATATTGCCTTTATTATTGGCTTTAATTCCCCTTTGCCGGCTTTTTCTCTACTTACTTTGCTTGTCATTGGCCTGGTGGCACTGATTGCTTTCTTCGATTTGCGCAATATTCTGCCTGGTGTAGCTCTGTTACCGTCGAAACGGGTAATGCTGCCTGCTACGATTGCTTATGGAACCGCACTCTCATTGATGTGGTTATCTGCTTTGCTCACTCTGTTCAATCCGGCCTGGATTTCAGCCGCGGCCGTGTGGGCGGTTGCGGGAGGCTGTTTGTTCTTTGTCTCCGATTCAACCCTTTCATATGACCGCTTTGTCAAGAAGCTGCCGCACGGACGTTTTTGGGTGCACATCACTTATCATCTGGGTATCATCGGCATCCTTATCGGAGCCGTGACAAACTTCATGCATTAATCGTTATTTCAGCGGCCTGAACCCGTTGCCGATGGCTTCATGGGCAGTCTCGATGACCATGAAAGCGTTCGGGTCGATCTTTTTTACCAATTCTTTTAATTGAGCTACCTCCGAACGGCTGATGACGCAGTACAAAGTGGGTCTGCTCTCACCGGTGTAACCGCCTGTACCAGCAAGAATGGTCACTCCGCGTTCCAGGTCGTCCATGATGGCTTTAGCTACCTGTTCGTGGCAGCTGGTCACGATCATAGCCGAGCGGAAGACGCTTTCCCCTTCGGATACGCCTTCAGCAGCAATTCCGCTGATATAGATGACTACCATGCCGTAGAGGGCTTTTTCCCAGCCAAAGGCAAAACCACCCGCCAGCACCACAATTGTATCCGTGATGAGATAAGATTGTGAAATGGGGATGCCAAATCGGGAGTTGAGTATGCGTCCCAGAATATCCGAGCCGCCGCTGGTTCCCTGCCCGCGATAAACTAACCCCAGGCCGGCTCCCAATAAGACGCCGCCAAAAATCGCATTTAATACATTATCGGAAGTGACTCCGTTGGCAGGAATAAACCAAACGAGCAAATCGGTAAAAATTGAAAAGGCTGCCACGGCAACCGCAGTACGAGCCGCGAAACGAGGTCCGCCCAGGTGGCGCCAGCCAAGCACGAATAGGGGCACGTTCCCTAAAAATACCATGACGCCTATAGGAAAGCGCACGAAATTATTAATAATCTGAGCAGCGCCGCTGATGCCGCCGCTGACCAATTGCCCCGGCACCAGAAACAACCGCATTGCAAGGCCTGCACGATTGCGCCAACCAGCAAAAACGCATAATCTTGGGCGGTCTTCCATGTGAATTCAATGGGGCCGATGGTAGCGCGGAATTTTTGCCAGCGGGTGAATGGGGTGGGGGAAAGACCAGGCATAACGACCTCTTCTCAGGTGAGATGCCCTAATTGTAATCGAAAGCGAGCAGTGCATCTGAATATTTGTTAGCGGATGATTGACATAGCCAGAAGCAGATACTTAATGGAAGAGAAGGTCTTTTCAGTTGTTTAAGCATGCGTGGGAGTGGAGTATGCGATATTTTTATCCGCCATTCGATCAGGCGCGTCGATATCCGCAATGAGATTGTAATTTGAATAGAAGAACCGGCTTCTTCATAGGCTGGTGAAGTAATTGACACCCCCCCACCGCTATGATAGAATTTCACCCGCAGACGCCCCCATTGTCTAGTGGCCCAGGACGTGGCCCTCTCAAGGCCAAAACTCGGGTTCGAATCCCGATGGGGGCACTAATAAATCAAAATCACCGATGACGGTGATTTTTTTATTTCCAGCCTTTTTTATTTTACAGGGAGACACACCAAGAACTAGGTGTAGCCTGTGGATCAAAGCTATAGGTTGGATTCGGCACACAGTTCTCGGCAAAGATGTTTTTTCAAGTCTACCCGGGAAATACTGCCTAACCTTATTTATTGAGAATTTTTTCTTCCAACTCATGGAAGCGCGCTTGCTGGCGCAGCAGTGACACAAGCAGGGTAAACGCAATCACACTCATCAACATCATACCGATTGTATTGTTGAGCGTCACGGTCTGACGTTGGTATTGGCCGTATCCGCTAACGGGTAGTGGATTTTCGCTGCTGCTGGTAGGTTGTTCTACTGTTTCGGTCATTCAGCTTCACCTCTGGATTGGACTCATGGAGCTTTTCCTGTTATTTTGAATTTAGCCTGAGTAACCATGCACTTAAATCCATCAAAGAGCCTACATTGAAATACCATTTGACCAGAATTCCGGCCATCAACCAGTTTCATTTTTATTTTATCACTCAGAGCAAAGCCTGGTTTGATTTGGTTCGAGCCCCCAGGGTAGTTGCACCTTATGCCTGATTATAAACTTTGAATGGGTATTGAGGTCACATTCTAGCTAAGAATGTCTTTGCGAACCCTGCGATTTTTGCGGGGTGAAGCAATCTCCGATTGGCTCTGAGATTGCTTCGGGTTAACCCTCGCAACAAATTAATGGCTTTTCAAAGGACAAATTTCCATGATGCAATTGTCCTGTTCCTACCGATTGGATATCTCCCACGTTCACCTGGAATTATTTTTGCACCTAATCAGTGAGGTATAAATGGGGGAATCTTTCAATCCGTTTGGAGCAGTAAAACCTGAAACCTTTAGGATTCCTATACGTATTTAAACAGGACGCTTTTCTTCTATTGAGGGAAGCGACAGTTTTCTTCTCTAATTTTATTTTATATGTGATAATTTTTTATCTACTTTTCCACAGGAGAGATTCATGGAACAATCCCAGCCAATCCCTGGAACGCCTTCTCTAGAACCTAAATCGTCCTCGCGGGGGATGCGCACATTTTTCACCATCTGGTCAGGGCAGCTTATCTCTCTGCTGGGTTCGCAGCTGACAGGTTTTGCCCTGGGAGTCTGGGTGTACAGCCAGACCAAATCAGTGATGATGCTGGCGCTGGTACAGGTGGCTCAACAAGCACCTTATGTGCTGCTTTCTCCGCTGGCCGGGGTACTTTCGGACCGCTGGAACAGGCGCACGGCCATGATCGTCAGTGACGCAGGCGCGGGGCTCTCCGTGCTGGCAATTGCCATCCTGTACCTGACCCACCACCTGCAGTTCTGGATGGTGATTCCGATCAACCTGTGGATGGCGTCTTTTAATACGCTGATGTGGCCGGCTTTGACCGCTTCGGTCACGCTGCTGGTACCCAAAAAGCAGTTCGGGCGAGCCAATGGCTTCGTCCAATTAGGCGAGGCTTTGCCGCAAATTGCCGGGCCGGCGCTGGCAGGAATGCTATATGTGGCCATCCAGATCGGCAACATGGCCCTGATTGATTTCGCTACCTATGCTTTTTCAGTATTGCTGATGCTCTTCTTTGTACGCATTCCCAGCCCCCCACGGACACAGGAGGGTACGGACGCCAAAGGTTCAGTGTGGAAAGAAATGCGTTTTGGTTGGGATTATATTGTGGCGCGTAAAGGATTGCTAGCGCTACTTCTGTTCTTTCTTGTGAGTAACTTCCTCTCAGGGGTAATGAGCCCGTTGATCGTGCCTTTAATTCTGGATAACTGGGATGCCACCACATTGGGTTTTCTTAGCACCTTGATGGGAGTGGGTATGCTGGCGGGTACATTGGTGATGAGCGCCTGGGGCGGGGGAAAGCGCAAAATATTTACGCTTTTGGGAGCAGGCCTGCTGGGCGGGTTGTTTCTGAGTGCGGTTGGGCTGCGGGTTTTGCTGCCGTTGATTGCTGTCTGTGGAGTCGGCCTTATGTTCTGTGCTCCCTTTATGAATGCGTGCAGTCAGGCTATTTGGCAATCCAAAGTGGCGCCGGATGTTCAAGGGCGCGTGTTTGCCGTCCGACGCACCATTGCCTGGTCTTCCGGGATTATCGCCCCGCTTCTGGCTGCCCCTCTGGCTGATAGGGTCTTTAAGCCTGCCATGACTGCAGGGGGCTCACTGGCTCCCCTGCTGGGTCCGATCTTTGGCGTAGGCGCCAGCCGTGGAGTTGGCGTTTTAATCACTATAGTCGGCCTGCTCACCGCAGCAGTATCAGTGGTCGCAGTATTTACTCCTCGCATCCGCAGGGTTGAACTGGATTTACCCGATTATGAAATTCCTGAAAAATTAGAAGCCTAAATTTCCGGTCTACAGGAACTGATTAAGGTGCGTCAATTGATCTATTGTTACAAAGCCGATCCGGATTACAGGCGCGGCGTTGCTGCTAAACTTGGACTGAATATTGAAAAGTACTTCCCCTAGGCTAAATCGACCTTGGAGGAATTAATCGAAAAGACCAACGAAGAAAAACTCGCCTGGTTTGTATCGTACCTATAAGGTTGCCCGTTTCTTTTTAGGACGAATCTGAAAACACGAGGATCTCTCTTGCATCAATCTTGAGAGATCCTCGTGTTGTTCCGTGCTAAAAGGGTACTCTTATTTTGTGATTTTTCCGGCTCATAAGTAGCACACTTTTCGTTTTTATGTGATAATCGAAAAACCGATTGTATTTGGCTCACAGGTGGGGAAAATCTTTTAAACGTAACAGATTTTGCATGATCACTACGATTTTGGGCTGATAACCATTGCCAGGTGACATTTATGATTGAGCAAGGACCACTATTGCCAGCAAAAAAGAAACATCTTTGGAGCTATCTCTCTGTTCTGTTTATCCTTGGACTGGCAGTCTATTTATTATTGCCTCAAATTAACACTGTCGAAGATTCCTGGTCAATGGTCGAGCATTTTACCTGGTGGGCAGTTATATTGGCTGGTGTGGCAGAAATAATCAGTTGGATCGGCAACGGTATCGTCCTTTATGCGATTTTGGACAGTAACAACCAGAAATTGTCCATCTGGAAAGGCACTCTAATCGCAATTGCCACATTGAGCATCAGCCTGGCTGCGGGGGGATGGGTAGGGCTGGCTGCTACTTATAAGTGGGTTCATCACGAAAGCCGTGATGGGAATACTGCTATCCTGGCCGGCACCTTGCCGTCTTTCTTGAACAATGGCGTTCTGGTGGTTATGTCGATCATTGGCACTTTTTTATTGCTTCTTCAGCATGTTTTAACCAAATTTCAATTGATTGAATTCACTGTCATATTTGTCATTCTGGGAGGTTTCACCGCAATCGTGTTAATAGCCGTGAACAGGAACCAGCAAACTACACGATTTGCTGTGTGGGCGACTCGTTTTTGGGCACGTCTTCGCCATAAACCTTTTTCAGAAGCAGAGACTGTTACCATCATGGCTCAATTCTTTCTGGCTGTGGACTCTCTGCGCCAGGGAAAATGGCTGCGTCCTTTGGTTGGAGCCGTGATCAATGTCGGGTTTGATATGCTGGCGATGTATTTCCTGTTCATAGCGGCAGGAAACCGTGTGAGTTTAGGGGTTTTATTTTCTGGTTATGGACTTCCCCTCGTCCTGGGCAAAATGGCGTTTATATTCCCTGGCGGTATTGGCGTGATCGAACGTAGTATGGCAGCGTTGTTTGTCAAGCTCAAAGTTCCTACCCTGGTGAGCAATGTGGTTGTCTTAGGGTATCGTCTATTCTCGTTCTGGATGCCTGCCATCCTTGGATTTGCAGCAGCCGCTTACCTCAGTGGAAGGCTGTTCCATGTAAAAAAAGTCCCTTCTTAGAATAGCGGATTGGTCTGGTTTCTGTCAGAGATTGGAATTTTAAACGCCTGCAGTTTTATAAACTGCAGGCGTTTTTATTTGAACCGAACTATTTGACTTGATAAGGGACTTCGGTAATGACGATATTATCGCGGTGAAGCAATGATTTTCGCAGCATTTCACCCGTACGTGTATGCAAGAAGTTCGTCCACGAATGTTTGGGAATGAACTGGGGAACGACGATAATAAGAGTATCATTCTTCGTTTGAGTTGCTGAAATTTTGTCGATGTATCGCAATAATGGATCGAGGAATAGTCGGTAAGGTGAATCCAATATCACCAGACGAACTCCATCTCCCCAAATTTCCCATTTGGCTTTCAATTTAGCTGTCTCTTTGGGATCAACGGAAATATGTACCGCAGTCACATCGGGTGAGAGCGTTTGTGCGAAATGAAGAGCCGCCATCGTACCGCTGTGAACGCCGCTAATTGGCATGATGACCCGGTTGTGAGTGGAGACTCCTCCCTTTGGATTGTTATCCAGAGAGAGGCGTTTGGCCAGATTTTTATAGTGATGATGGATCAAGAAGAAGATGGCTACCATGACTGGAGTCAGCACGATGACAATCCAGGCCCCATCGCGGAATTTGGTGGCTGCAAAAACGACGGTAACTACGGCGGTGCTGATCGCTCCTAATCCGTTGATCAGTAATTTTACTTTCCAACGGTTGTCAAAGCGGACCGTCGAACCCGGTTCGACGATTTCTTCTCCTTGTTTGAGGTGACCTGATTTCCACCAACGGCGTGCCATACCGGTTTGTGATAAGGTAAACGAAAGGAATACTCCAATTGCATATAAGGGGATCAAGGCAGTAACGCTGGCCTGGAAAATAACTACCAGAAGTGAAGCAATTGATGCCAGAGTGACGATACCGCGCGAATAAACCAAACGGCTGCCTCTAAAGGTCAATTGCCGCGGGAGAAAACCATCACCCGCGTGCAAAGCACCCAGGCGGGGAAAATCCGCAAAAGCGGTATTGGCTGCCATGACCAAAATAAGGGTAGTGGCGCTGATGGTCAACAAATAGAACAACCCGCGGCCTGCGTACACCGTACGCGTTAATTGTGAGATGACAGTTTCGCCTTCTGAAGGAATGGCACCGATTCTAGTGCTCAAGAAAGTAATTCCCACTAACAGTGTACCGAGAATGACTGCCATCCACATCAGAGTTTTGGCAGCATTATTGCTGCGCGGTTCTTTAAAAGCCGTGATCCCATTGGAAATGGCTTCGACGCCAGTTAATGAAGAGGTACCATTAGCAAAAGCACGCAATATAAGAAATAATGAAATTGGTTGTAGAAGGTCAGTTCCAAGTGTTGGTGGATTGACCACAGTTCCCAACGACCCGGTCAAGAAACGAATAAATCCGATGATCACAGTACTGAAGATGAGAATCAGGAAGAAATAGGTGGGAATGGCAAAGGTAACGCCAGACTCTTTCACTCCGCGTAAATTGATCAGCATGATGAACAAGATCAGACTTACAGCAATCACTACCCGATAGGGGTAGAGCAACGGGAACGCGGAAATAATCTGAGCGACGCCCGAAGAAATTGAAACCGCAACCGTGAGGATGTAATCGGTCAGCAAGGCTGCGCCGGCTGTTTGTGCCGGCAGCTCACCCAGGTTATCGCGGGCGACAATATATGCACCACCGCCGCCAGGGTAAGCATGTATGGTTTGTGAATAAGAAACTGTCAGAATGACGAGCAAAAGAACAATTCCAAGTACGATTGGAAATGCCAGATGCAATGAAACTACCCCTGCCGCAGCCAGAACGATCATCGTTTCCTGAGGCCCGTAAGCAACCGAGGACATAGCATCAGACGAGAAAACTGCCAGGCCGACCAACTTGCCAATGGTTTGATTGGGCATATCAGCGGTTGCCAGCGGATGACCAATCAGCAGGGTTTGCATGGAAGATTTAGGTTGGTGGTCGGTGGTTTCTTCAAAAATATTGGATTGGTTTTCTGTCGACTTCACGTTATTCCCTTATTAAATGATCAAGCGCCACGCTACATTGCCATTGCGCTTTCTTTCACAAATATCTAAATTGACAATTAAACGCAAAAAAGCACTCAATTATATGAGGCTGATTGAGTGTAATCATTCTGTATAAAGGATGCGCAATTATTATTGGTTAATTATAAAAAAAAAATAAATGGATTTATTATTCGCCTGTTATAAACCGATAACCAACTCCAGGGTCAGTGATCAAAATCTGGGGATCATTTGGATCTGCCTCGATTTTTTTTCGTAATAGGCCGATATATACTCGCAGATATTCAATGTGATCGGATTCGGTAAACCCCCAAACATGCGACATGATACTTTGTTGGGTCAAAACACGGTCGGCGTTGGCAGCCAGATAGGAGAGAAGTTTGAATTCAGTGACCGTTAATTTGATTTCCACTCCTCTCAATAAAACTAAATGCTTGGCAATATCGATAGAAACCGGACCGGCTGCGATGATTGTTTCTTTATTCCCGATGGTCTGTTCGGAATGGCGTAAAGCGACGCGGATGCGCGCCAGCAATTCCTCGATACCAAAGGGTTTGGTCAAATAATCATCCGCACCTTTGTCTAAAGCGGCGACTTTATCTTTCTCGCTGTCACGTACAGAGAGGATAATGATAGGGGTTTTCGTCCATTCGCGGATTTGTTCACATATGGTAATGCCATCCATATCAGGCAGGGTCAAATCGAGGATGATCAAATCTGGTATTTGCGAAGCTGCGAGAGCTAACCCCTGTTCTCCGGTAGTCGCTGAGAGAATTTTAAAATGATTCGCGCCCAATATGGTGCGTAAGGCTCTTAATATTTGTGGTTCATCGTCGATAAGTAAAATTAATGGATCTTTATCCATTTGTATAATCCTTTGGGGGTTCAGGTAGTGCTCCATTTAAAGTGCGCGGCAGTGTAAAGCAAAAAGAAAATCCTTCTGGCTGGTTCCTTGCCCAAATTTCGCCTCCATGTGCTTCGACGATGCCTTTGCATATGGATAATCCCAGGCCGGTACCGGTGACTTTATCCGCCTGAGTGATGCGAAAAAATTTATCAAAAATATGCCCCAAATGTTCTTTCGGGACAGGAGGGCTGTGGTTGATGACTTTGAGAAGTATGTAATCAGCAAAGAGTTTAGCTGAAATGGTGATATCGGTGTTAGCGGGGGCGTATTTGATGCTGTTACTAAGTAAATTTGTAAATACTTGCTCCATCATCACAAAATCAGTCGGGATCAGCGGCAAATTTTCTGGAAGGTCGAGGACCAAAGGATGCTCTTGCAGATGATTGCGCATCCTGGCGATCACACTCATGATAATCTCATTGATCGAGTTCCATTTCTTTTGTGGATTCAGAGCCCCTGCCTCGATGCGGGACATATCCAACAGATTGCCGACCAGTAAATTGAGCGCGTCGGTCTCTTCTTCTACAGTGGTGAGCAGCTCGACACGGGCAGCAGAATCCCAATCAATAGCGCCAATGCGCAGGCTGGAAACCGAAGCCTTGATTGCAGCCAGCGGTGAACGAAGTTCGTGCGAAACTGAATTTAATAATGAAGTTTTAATGCGGTCGCTCTCTTCGAGAACGTGGGTCTTATTTTCGCCTTTGATAAAATGAGCGCGCTCGATGGCGAGGGCTCCCTGGTCACAAAATGCCCGCAGCAGGCGCGCCTCTTCTTTGGTAAGAATCATATGATTGGACCAGCAGCTTATATCACCTTCCGAATTTCGTGTAGTTGCCATTTGAAAAGTAAAACTGGGTTGCCCGGGATTATTTTTGCCTTCCGGGGCAGAGCACATTAGTGATGGTTCGTCGGTCCAGGGGGCAATGGATACTTCGACGTAATTGAAATGGAAAGTATCAACAATTTGGCCGGCCAGGATTTCGGCAATTTTTTTTACATCGGTCAGTCCAGCCAGGTTTGAGATCAAGTTGTACATCTTGGTGGCTTCCCATTCATTGGCGCGAGCCAACCGCAAAGCGCCTCTTGCCTTCCCGATCAACTGACTCATAACGACGGCGACAATCAGAAATATGGTCAGGGTGATTAGATCCTGGGTATGATGGACTAACAGTGTGTTGTAGGGTTGAATAAAAAAATAATTAAAAGCCAGAAAAGATAATAAAGAGGAGAGGATACCTGCAGATAATCCCCAGAAAACAGTGCTCAGCATAACGGGTAATAAAAATAAAAGAGCAATATACTGGATGGCCAGAAACGGTTCAACCAGACGGAACAGCATCGTCATTACCCCGACGCAAATCAATGTACCAATAAATCGATAGGTAAAATTGAAAACCCGATTATTGAGTATCTTTGATCTGTATGCGCCAAATTTATTTCTTGAACCCATTATCGGAAGCCTTCCAAAACCCGCGTGAAAGAAATATCATCCATTGGATTGTAGCATTGGTTTTTAGCCTCGGAAAGAGAGCGTAATTTGCAGAAGATAAAATGCACTTCTTAAAATCTGATCAAGAAAAGACAGAACATCAGAGTTCCATCTGGGCCTCTTCCAATCGAATTACCCTTTCACCTGTTGAAGTCATCGGACAATTAATTATACATATAGGAAAAATTGTCTCCTACTGGATCTTAATCAATTAAAACGAAAACGGATGTAATTGGAGAATTACATCCGTTCCTAAAACCTCGGAAAGAAAAGGACTTACCCCATTTTCTCCAATTGGGCTGCCTTCTCGATATGCATTTCCATCACTTTTGCTTTGATCTCTTCCAGATGTTTCCCTTGCAGAGGATACCAGAAGAGGATGATGGCGCCGAGAATCATGGCGACCCCGGGAATAAAACCAATGAGCATCTTGATACCGAAGATGGCATTGGCAGGTTGGTTCAAAAAGATTTGACCGCCGTTGGCATCGCGGGTGACGAATTTATTGATTTCCAGAATCCAGGGAATGAGGGCGATGGCGATGGATTGAGCCGGTTTGGTAAGCAGGGCATTGACCCCAAAGAAGGCACCTTCGCGGCGTACACCTGAACGGGTTTCATCCTCATCTGCCACCTGCGCAAACAAAACATTGGTCAGGGTTTGTGGACCAGAAAGTCCGAAACCAGCCAGCGCGATGCAGGGTAGCATTAAGGAGGTTGGCACAAAGGCCATGGCGATTAAACCAACCCCGGCGATCAGTAATAACAACTGCTGCGCGCCAGACACCCCGAGTTTTTTCCGGAGTACGTTCGTTATAGGAACTCCAATGAGCAGAGGAATAAACAAGAAAGCCAGAACGATCATTGTGTTCATCTTCAGTACATAATCGGCCAGGTAATAAATCATAGCCATGACCAGGGAAGACATCAGAATAGACATAAAATTCTGCGCAACAAGGATCAAGAAAGACTTGCTGGTAAAGGTGAATTTCAATGAAGGCCCAAGAGCAATCGGTTTATCCACTTTGGTGAATTCAGGGCGCTCTTTGACTTTGGAAGCAGTGAGTAAAATACAAGCCATGCTAAATAGGGCGACGATAACCATGGATATTTGCAAGGGGAGGATTGATGTGGCATCGCCCTTTGGACGCACCATATCTGGAACAATGAATCCCAGCAGCATGCCCAGCAGACCAAATAAAGAAGATGAAATTTGCAGTCCGTTGCGTTCCTCGTCAGACTCTGTGATCTCCGGCAGCAGCGCGGAGTAAACCAGTCCGATGATGGTGTAGCAGCCATCATAAAAGACCATTGATCCGAGCATCCACCAGAATAAAACGGTATTTCCTGCACCTTTTGGAGCTAACCAGACCAGAATAAATGAAAGAGCCAGGAAGGGTGCGGTGAAACGCATATAGGGTATACGCCGGCCATGTTTTGAACGTGTGCTGTCGGTGATGTATCCAAAAATCGGATCATTGAATGCGTTCCAGACGGCATAAACAGCTGAGGCGATGGCAATCCATTTTGCGCCTACCCCCAGGTAGTCCTGGTAAAAAATGGTCAACAGGGCGGCAAATGTACCCGAAATGAAAGAGGTACCCAGCGCGGCTATTCCCCAGGTTACTTTATATTTGAAACCGAATTTGGCAGGGGTCACCGCAGTTGATGCTGTTTCTTGAGCCATATTTTTTACTCCTTTCCTTCCTATTCAGAGATGAGTTTCTTCGCGATCTGGCGAGCGGATGTCTCCACGGGAGCGCCGGCGCGTTTATCCATAAAATCTGCCTGGGTTGTTAAAAGAGCAGCGGCTTTCTCTACATTTAAGCTTACAGGGGAATGCCCGAATAAGCCTTCAAAATTCGACCAATATATTTTTTCCAGCACTTCTTCATTCAACCCCAATCCATGCAGTTCTTGCCCGGGACGGCGCCAATGAGCCACTCCCTCGGGTATTTCGAGGCGGCCCAGTTTTTCGAGGAAGCTGCGCAAGAAATAAGTTCGTCCCAGCGTCTCTTCGCGGTTCAGCGGCTGGTGAGGTTTACCGACGGCACTGGCGCCTGTATCCGTGCCAAAAATGAGACGATCCTGGTAGCGCAAGAAAAATTTTCGGCTGGCGTCCAAATTCAGATTGAAGTTAAAGAACATCTCTGATCCTGGAGTGAGATCAAAGCAAACATGAGGATGGGCATCCAGAAATGCTGCCGCTCGAGGTAAATCCGCTGAAAGAAAGAAGAAGTGCGCTAGGATGACTTTGAGCTGGGGGTGGCGGTCGACGACCGCTTCGACTTCTTTATAGAGGGTCTCTTTGAGGGGGTACGTGCCGTCTCCATAAAACCACTCGGCATTCTTCACCCAGGCGGGGCATTTTTCAACATCCCAGAATTCTTCCGGATCAGCAACATGCCAGACTACTGGCACACCCAGCCGTTCCACCTCTGCCCACATCGGTGCATAAACTGGACCGTCCAAAGGTATATCAATCATTTTACGAGCAATCGGTTTACTTTCCAACAATTTCAAGCCATCAAATCCGGCATCGTGCATATCCACTACTTGTTGAGCAAAAGCAGCAGGCATCTGAGAAGGGTTCATTTGCGGTAAAAAATGATCCAGACCACCGCAGATAAAGGTCACAGTGGGGTGCAGTGATTTGTAGTAGAGCACAGCAGCGTTGTGATTCACTGTGTCTACATCAGGTGTTGAAACCAGGTTGACCCGATCGATTCCCATTTCATAAGTCAGCTTCTCAAGATCTTCGCTGAGAGATGGAAAAGGGAGGTGAATATGGGCATCCAGAACGGGCAGGTTTCGAAGAGTGTCAAAATCCATGATGTGCTCCTTGTCGATGATTTCCGCTTTATATCCGCAGCGGACTGGATTGGCGAACGATCAATTGCATGGGAAAATAGACGGGTGAATCTGGTGTTTGCCCCGAAATAATTTGAAGCAGCATTTCTACTGCTTTCTTCCCCATTTCAAATTTAGGTGAATGCATAGTAGTGAGGGGAACATCTAAAACGGCGGCGGTTTCGCTTTCATCCAATCCAACCAATACCACGTCTTGCGGAACGCGCCAGCCGAGTTCGCGCAAGCTTGAGAAAACAACCAGTTCGCGGTCGGTAAGTATGGCATCCGGTCGAGGAGAAAGGCTCATCAGAGATTCTATTTCCGATGAAGTTGGATCGTCGCGCAATGAAGCGGGGATGCTGATGAGCCTTTCATCCACAGGGAGAGGAAACTCGGCCAATGCTTGCCGGTAACCGGATAAGCGTTCTTGACCATAGCTAAATTGAAGAGATTGTCCCAGGAAACCGATGCGCCGATACCCTTGTTTCAGAAGGTGTTGAGTCGCTTCATAACTACCCCGCTGATAATCCTGAGTAATGCTGAACACTCGTTCGTCCGGAGTATGCCTGGCAATTAACACCTGGGGAAACCCAATTTGACAGATCGCAGTGAGGGCAGTGTCCGGAATAGAGCTGCCCAGAACGAACAGGCCGTCCATCTGGTGCGCGTGAATCAAATTAAGGAAATAGGATAAGAAATCTTCACTTTTATGATTAGTGAGCAAGAGAAGATTGTAGCCGTTGGCTTCAGCCGCGAAACTGATGCCGCGGATGTATTCCAGATAGAAGGGATTTGAAAAGTTGGATTCGGTCAGACCTGCGAGTGCCAGACCCAGGCAATCGGAACGCTGTAGAGAGAGACGGCGGGCGATGGGGTTGGGTTCATAGTTCAGCTCTTTTATGATCTGAAGCACCCGCTGGCGGGTATCGATACTGACCGGTCGCGGGCCGTTGTTGAGCACGTACGAAACGGTCGCAACCGAAACACCTGCCTGCCTGGCAATATCACGAATATTCGTCATTAATCTTCGATCAAGAGATGGTTTATCTAACCGGTTAGATTGTAGCACGGGCGAAGCAGGCGAGTCAATCAGATAATCGGCATGGACGGAATATTTTAAGACTAATTATTGAGTCAGGCTTTTTGCAAAATTAATGAAGTGTTCAATATCTGAAAAGTTACTGGCTATGCCCACGGAAATCCGCACCGCACCAGAAGCTTTACCGTCAATGCAAAGACGGAATTCATTATAGGAAAGATGTGCTTCGTGGCTGGGGCGGGTAAAACAGCTTTGTAGTTCACCGGATGAGATTCCTAGCGCGATTTCACCGGCACCTGGGTTACAAAAACACCCGGTGCGGAGCGAGATATGCACCTGATTGGCTCGAGCTTCTATATAAGAGTGGTCAATGACATTATCCTGGGCATCGACAAAATTAAGAGCAATCGTGCCGCCGTGATGATCGATTTGGAGAGGACCGTAAATCTTCAAAACCGGTTTTCCGTTTTTGTGTTTGATCTTTGGAAGTTCCTGCAATAACCAACCAGTCAATGCACGAACACGGATGTGAATTTTCTCCAGTCCAATGGCTTCAATATAATTCAGGCCAATTTTAACGGCAGGAATACTTAAAAAGTTAATGGTGCCATCTTCAAAGGCACTGGGTGCATCAGCCATATAGTGCTTTTCGCCCTGCACGGAAGCAACTGTAATCGTGCCACCGGCAAACCAGGGTCGGTGTAATTTGGCTAAGGCCTGGCGGCGGGCAATCAAAGCACCGATACCGGTAGGGTAGCCAAACATTTTATAAAAAGAGATGGGGACAAAATCGGCCTTCCAGCGGCCTAAATCCAATGTATTCGTGGGGGCGAAGGCAGCTACATCCAGAAGTACATCCCAATCCCGGGCGTGTGCCAGTTCGATCCATTCCAATGAATGCTGCCGGCCTGAAAAGTTGGATTGGGCTGGATACGCAAATAGATTGGGTTGACCAGGTTTGGCTTGATTGAGTGATGCCCCTAATTTTGATTCGTCGATACTCATCTCCGGCAATACCATGGGGATATAGGTCACCTCGGCTTCATGGGCCAGGGCGTATTCGCGGATGCCATTGACAGAGTTGTGATTATCGAAAGTGAGCAGGTAATGTCCGCCTTTGGCAAATGGGTATGACTCTCCGACCAATTTGAGGGCTCCGCTGGCGTTGCCGGTAAAAATGACGACGTACTCTTCAGGTGAAGCGTTGAAAAAACGCAAAATGGCCAGGCGCGAGCTCTCGACCAGTTCAGTAGAAGCCAGCGACGTAGGATTCGAGGAGTGGGGGTTGCCAAAGGTGTTGCTGCTTAAAAGCTGGTGGTGTTTTTCCACCTGGCTTTCCGCGAAAAGCCCGGCACCTGTGTAATCCAGATAGATGTGTCCGTCTCGGTCCAGACGTGCATAATCACTCGAACGCAGCTTATCAAGAGATGTGGTCTGGGAGCATTCAGGGAACATTTTTAAGAATTCTACATAATCGGGAGAGTATTCCATCGGGTAATTTTATCGCAGAAATGCACGTATGTTTATCGAATCAATTCCGTTTTCAGCCATGATATACTTTTACAAATCAAGCACCTGTGGAGTTGGGTATGCGAGAAATTCCCCCTCAAGACGTTAATATTCAAGACGTTTTTTGGTCAAAACGCCTCGAAATCAATGCCAGCCGGGCTATTTTTCATCAATGGCAAATGCTCGAAGCCAGCGGCTGCATTGACAATTTTCGCATTGCGGCAGGCGAAAAGGAAGGTTTGCGTCAGGGCTGGTACTTTGCTGACTCAGATGCCACGAAATGGCTGGATGCAGCTTCACGAATCGAACGAAATCACCACGATGAACGGTTGACTATTTTGATTAATGACTTCATCCGGCTGCTGAAAAAGGCGCAGTGCCCGGATGGATATTTGTTTACCTATAACCAGATCCATTTTCCAGGCTGCAGGTGGGTGAATCTGCAAATCGAGCACGAGCTGTATTGTCACGGACATTTCATTGAAGCCGGAGTCTCGCATTATGAGGCAACGCAGCGGCAGGATCTGCTGGGTGCGGCGCGTCTGGCAGCGGATTTACTCATACGACATTTTCTGGATGCAGAGCCCAGCCAGACGCCAGGGCACGAAGAGGTGGAGATTGCTTTGCTGCGTCTTTGGCAAGTGACCGGATATGATCCTTACCGTGAACTGGCTGACCATTTTCTGGAAGGGCGCGGACGCACTCATTTCTTTGGACTTTCATTAATCAGACAGTTTGCCAACAACGGCCAGCGTGAAAAGCAGGTAGGTCGAGAACGTGATAAATATCAAAAAGAACACAGCGGTAAAATTGAAGACCGTGTACCGGCAGCGAATAAGGCTGTCAAACCGCCATTTAGCCTGGCGCGGTTCTATGCCAGTGCCTTAAGCGGGGATTATTTTCAGCAAAACCGGCCTATTCGAGAGCAAAAAATTCCGGTGGGGCATGCTGTGCGCTTTGGGTACCTCGAAACTGCAGCAGCGATGCATTTACAATTCCATCCCGACGATGAATTGCTTACATCTATGCAGTCAATCTGGGAACGGATGGTGGCGCGGCGCATGGATGTGACCGGCGGACTGGGAGCACTCCCTGATCTTGAAGGTTTTGGCAGTGATTACGAGCTGGCTCCCGAGACTGCCTATAACGAGACCTGCGCTGCCCTGGCCAGTTTGTTGTGGAATTGGCAATTGACTACCTTGACCGGCAGCGCAAAATATAGCGACCTTTTTGAATGGCAGCTCTATAATGCCGCATTGGTAGGCATGGGCTGGCAAGGGGATACCTACCTGTATAACAACCCGACCTTATGCAGGGGAGGGATCAACCGCCAGGCATGGTACGCTATTCCCTGCTGCCCTTCGAACCTATCCAGAATATTTGCTGACCTGGGGAAATACATCTTCAGTTATGACGAGAAGAATATTTGGGTACATCAATACATTGGATATGAAACGCCTTTGATCTCACCTCCAGGGCTGCAAATAAAAATGGAAACCGGGTTCCCCTGGCAGGGTCGGGTAAAATTAATATTTACATTACCCCTCGCTCAAGAATTCACCCTGAGGCTGCGAATTCCTTCCTGGGTAGGGAATGCGGTTATTTTGGTGAATGGGATTCAACAAGAATTTACTTTGCAACCCGGACATTCCGGAGAGAGCACTGCCAGTGGAGTCGATCCACAGAGGGCAATTTACCTCCCGATGGCTCGGAAGTGGAGTTCAGGGGATGTACTGGAGCTTGACTTGGAAATGCCAATTCAAGTTCGATTACCGAACCCAAAGGTCAAGGCAGTTCGTGGAAGAGGAGCAGTGACCCGAGGCCCTTTGGTCTATTGTCTTGAAAGCTCGGATAACCCGAATGTGGACTTATTTGGATCTAAAATAGTGCAGGGCGGCCTCAAAGCAGTAGAAGAAGCCAATTTATTTGATGGAATAACAAGACTAATCGGGAAAACTTCAGAAGGGCAAGAACTAATCTTTATTCCCTACGCTTTATGGGGAAACCGCGGACCTTCCCAAATGAACGTTTGGGTAAAAATAGCTGAAAACCAGGAGATGTAGCCATGTGGTTCATGAATCATATAACCAACCCAATAGTGCGCTTTATACTTAATAGCCCACTGCACGGAATAATGAGCAAGAGTGTTTTGTTGATTACATATACAGGTCGTAAAAGCGGAAAGACCTTCACGACGCCTGTGCAATATCTCGAATCCAATCAAGAAATCTGGATCATGGTGGGTTTTCCGGAGAAAAAACAATGGTGGCGGAACCTTCAGGGAGGCGCGCCAGTGAAACTGTGTTTACACGGCAAGTGGGTATCCGGGCAAGCTGACTTACTCATTGGGGAAAATAATCGTACCGGCATTGTTCATGGGTTGGAAACGATCATCCAACATTACCCGGATTTTGCCAAAAAGTACCCGAACTATACCAGTCCTCATTTCGATCTGGATGGTATTGTTTTGGTAAAGGTGATTTTGAGTTGAACTGGTATTAATTTTTACTACACTCTGACAATCATTTGTAAGACCAAATTAACAGGTTGGATCAAGTTTAAAACGGTTTTTTAGAGGTGAAGGGGCTCTAAAGGACCGTTTTACTATGTATCGAGCTCGATATCTCTCTGCTTTATCTGCACATATTCTGCAAATTTGAAGTGTATCTTTACACTAGAAAATAAAAGGAGTGAATTATGCATAACAAATATCAGAAGTCTGCAATAATCTTTATTTCGTTGGTGATTATTTCTGCTTTGCTGGTAGGTTGTACTTCAACCACAGCAGCAGCGGCCACTACCGGGACAGTTCAACAAGTGAGCATGTCCAATTCTGTGTCATCCTCTGGTTCGATCACAGCAAAACAAATGGTGACTTTGAGCTGGCAAACCAGCGGCATTGTAGGCGCTGTAAATGTAGCGACCAATGCCTCAGTCAAAGCCAATGATGTTCTGATGACCCTCGATTCATCTACGGCACCTTCAGATGTCATTCAAGCAACCGAGACATTAGTCACTGCCAAGCAGGATTTAGCCAGTGCTCAACAATCCAATACTGCGAAGGCGCAAGCTGAAGTGGCTTTGGCTAATGCCCAGACTGCCTATAACAAGGCGCTCGGGAATTATTGGAATAGAAGCGCAACGCAAGGTTCAGCAAACGAAATCGTGGTTCTCCAGCAGAAACTACTAATTCAGGATAACAACATTGTCGATTTGAAAAATAAATTGGATGCTCTCTCAGAGCTGCCAACCAGCGATTCTCGTTACGCAATGGCGTTGCAGAATTACACCCAGGCGCTAATCGATGAGGCTACATTAAAACAACAAGTGGCTTATTATGAAGCCGTTCCGGACGGACTCGATGTCCAGACCTTGCAAGCGAACCTCGATTTAGCCAAGGCTCAATTGGAAGATGCCCAGCGGACTTATGATGCGGTTAAAAATGGACCCAGTGCCGACGCGATTGCATCTGCACAGGCAAAAGTGGATGCGGCTCAATCAACGGTAAACGAATTGAGTATCATTGCACCTTTTGACGGCGAAGTTGTTGCTGTCCAAACTCAGGTTGGGGATCAGGTTGCTTCGAATACTCCGGCAATTATATTGGTAAACCGATCAGTCCTCTATGTGGATGTTCAGGTTGATGAGACCCAAATTTCACGTGTGGCTGTCGGCGATACTGCCAAAATTACTTTTGACGCGCTCCCGAATGTAACTGCAACCGGTAAAGTGACTTTCATTAATCCGGTAGGCTCTTCCTCTTCAGGCGTGGTTAACTATACAGTACGTGTAACTCTGGATAAGAATGACCCAGCGATCTTATTGGGAGCGACCTCAACAGTTGTAATTGATACTGGAGCTGCTTCCAACCTCATGACAGTCCCTGTGGCCGCAGTTCAATCTGATGATCAAGGTGAATTTGTCATGGTTGTCAACACAGACGGCTCGACGACTCGTGTCGATGTAGTCAGTGGAACAGTTGTTGGTTCAACAGTAGTTGTTACCGGGAACCTTAAAGCAGGCGATGTAGTACAACTCGTTACTTCAACGACAACTACTTCCTCTTCTTCAAGCACAAGCTCGACCCGAAATAATACCGGCGGTGCTTCAATCATTGGTGGGCCGGGATTCTAGTAACCCGTCAAACATGAATAGAACATTTCAATTAGGATATTTCTTCCTTAGCATGAAAGTAAATGTTCCAAAGATTAAGATTTGACGAGGCACTAGTCAGTGAATTATCAAGGGAAGATGAGGTAAATAAATGATCGAAGTAAAAGATCTTACGAAGTTTTATCAAATTGGTGATATGGAAGTTCGTGCTTTGGATGGAGTTTCTCTAAAAATCAATGACGGAGAGATGGTTTCAATCATGGGCCCCTCCGGATCAGGGAAAAGCACTTTGATGGCAATCCTGGGGTGTTTGGACACTCCTACATCAGGCATGTATTGGATAGATGGTGAGGAAGTTGAAAAGATGAACGAAAACCAATTAGCAAATTTACGAGCTCATAAAATTGGTTTTGTTTTCCAACAGTTTAATCTGCTTCCTCGCACGGATGCACTGGAAAATGTAATGCTGCCGCTCGTTTACGATGGAATGCCTTCAAAGGAAAGAATCGAACGAGCCAAAGAAGCCCTGGAAATCGTTGGTCTGGCAGACCGGATGCACCATCACCCGAATCAATTATCAGGTGGTCAGCAACAAAGAGTAGCAATTGCCCGGGCGTTGGTAAATCAGCCCTCAATTTTACTGGCAGATGAACCTACCGGTAACCTCGACAGCAAAACAGGCGCAGAGATTATCGCTATTTTCCAAAAGCTGCACCGTGAACGTCATCAGACGGTCGTATATGTGACCCATGATGCCTTCACGGCCCGCCATACCGAGCGAATAATTCACCTGGCAGATGGTCAGGTGAAAAGTGAGGAAATCGTGGCACAACCTTTGATAGCAGCAGTAAGTGCACCCCGTGAGACAGATGCAAATAAAAAAGAAACAGCAATGAAGCAGGAGGCTGTTGTATGAACCTTCTTGGAAATATAAAAATTGCTCTTAGAGCTTTACGGGCGAATCTACTGCGTTCTTCATTAACTGTACTGGGTATAGTGATCGGTGTGGCAGCAGTCGTTGCTCTCCTCTCAATAGGTAGAGGAGCGACGGCGAGCATTACCTCCCGTGTGTCCAGCCTGGGGTCGAATCTCGTAACCGTTTCGGCTGCATTTCGGTTTGGCCCAGGCGGAGCCGGCTCAAGCGGTAGTTCCTTGCTTTATTCAGATTATCAAACCATTGTTTCAACGGTACCTAATATTGCAATCATTGCTCCAGTGTATCAGAGTAATGAGACAGTATCCAGCAGTACTCGTTCCGCAAGTTATGCTGTAATGGGTGTTACCCCCGATTACATGGAGGTAAGGTCTTATACCCTGGGTGAAGGGCGCTTCCTTAATGCCGGAGATTATGTGGCAAATTCGCCAGTAGTTGTACTGGGTTCCCAGGTAGCGGCGGATATCTTTGATGGTTTACCTCCAATGGGTAGAACATTGAAAATTGGCAATACAGACTTTACGGTCGTCGGCGTTTTTGCCTCCAGCGGTACTTCAACTGGTACATCGAGCGGTGATAATGTGGTTCTGATCCCATTGAGCACGGGGTATGCCAAAGTGTTTGGCAGCCGGGCTTCCGAAAATGGGAAGTCGACTTTGTCCAGTATTTTGATCTCAGCTTCCACTGCGGATGCGGTAGATTCCATCATCAGCAACGTTGAATTGACTTTGCGGTCAAATCACTCCCTGGGATTAACGGATACCTTGCCTTTCTCGGTTTCCAGCCAGGCACAAGCACTGGCGACGTTGAGTAGTATTACCGGAACACTGACCGCATTTTTGGGAGTGATCGCTGGGATTTCCCTTCTCGTTGGTGGTATCGGAATTATGAACATCGAACTGGTTTCAGTCACCGAGCGCACCCGTGAGATTGGACTGCGCAAGGCTGTGGGAGCCACTCAAAGAGTGATCTTGACTCAATTCTTGATTGAAACAATGACTTTGGCAGTTATGGGAGGGGCGCTGGGAATTGCGCTGGGATGGGCCATTGCAGCAGTGGTTACTTTGCTTGGGTTGATTACGGCAAAAGTCACGATTGACGTTGTCCTTCTGGCTTTCTTCTCTGCCGCGCTCATTGGTTTGTTCTTCGGAATTTATCCAGCTTACCAGGCTTCAAAACTGCGTCCTATCGTCGCATTACGTTACGAGTAAGTTTTATTTGTAAAGGAGTTAAAAATGAAAAGACCTGTTACTTTAATTATTGCTGCTGTATTGATATTGTTAATGATCGTATTAAGTGCAATCGTTCCACTGTTTGGCGGGCAGCGTACGTTCGCTGCTGGCGGAGCTAGACCGACTGGAAATTTCGCTCAAGGGAATTTCCAACCGAGAGGTACGCCAAATGGCACTCAACCGAATCAAAATAATCAGGGTACTGGTAGCCCTAACACCCAGTTTCCGGCTAGAAGCGGATTCCGTGGCAATCAGAACGGTATGCTTCAAATGAGCAGAGGGCTTCAGTATGTTCTGTACGCTGTTGAGTTCATTCTGGGCATACTGGCCATTATCGGTTTGTGGTTTTCTAAAAAATGGGGAAAGATTCTGGCTTTTATTACCTCTGGAGTAGTGATCGTTGCTACCCTTCCCGGTATGTTCCGGATGTTTTCCGCCGTTACTCTCATCGAGAACGTGTTGAAAATACTTCTCGCAATTGGTATCATCGTGTTAGTGGCTTTACCGAAACCCAAACCGGCTCAAGTGCCAGTACAATAGGCAATCTCCGGGCAATCCAATCCAGACTTATGGGGCGGATTGCCCGGACACTCATAGTGTAGAAGCAGGCAATTATGTCAAAGAAAATTTTAATTGTGGATGATGAACCAAAAATAGTGGAGATTTGTCGTGATTATTTAAAGGCTGCTTTCTTTGACACTATTTCAGCAAACGACGGCCCTTCCGCATTAGCAGCAGTCGATAGAGAAAACCCCGACTTAGTCATTCTGGATTTGATGCTCCCTGGCATGGACGGATTGGATGTGTGCCGTGAAATACGAAAAGAGCACAATACTCCAATTATCATGCTGACGGCACGAGTCGAAGAAACAGATAAGATCATTGGACTGGAATTAGGGGCAGATGATTACATCACCAAACCATTTAGTCCGCGTGAACTGGTTACCCGTGTTAGAACCGTTTTACGGCGCGTATCAGGCAACTCTCCCGCCGAGATAATCCGCATAGACGATTTGACCCTGGATCGCAACCGTTATATAGCCGTACTGCCCGGTGGCGAAGTGGCATTAACCCCGACTGAATTTGAAATTCTGGCTACTTTAGTTAGCCAACCCGGGCGTATTTTCTCCCGATCACAATTATTGGTAGCAGTTCGAGGTGTTTCCTTTGAAAGTTATGAAAGAGCAATCGACTCGCATATTCGTAATTTACGCAGGAAAATCGAACCGGATGATGGTGAACCAAAATATATCATCACCGTTCACGGCGTCGGATATAAATTTGCGGGTCATTGATTATGGAAAATAAAACAAACAATTCGATTAAAAGTATCCGCTCACGGTTGCTAAAGATTGTATTACGAGCTTTTGCAATTGTTGTGGCGTTAACCATCGTAACCATTCTTGGGTTTACGATTTTTGAGATCAATAGTTCTGCCAGACAAAACCCATTTTACCGTTCTCCAAGCACGATGTTACTGGAAGCGTTTTATGTGGGGAATGGTGGTTGGAATAATGTCGACAAACTGGTACAACAAGCTCAAAAACCTGATAGTCAATACCCGGCACAAGATTGGAATAATTCGATTATTCTGGATGCTAATAATGTTGTCATTATCGATCACGGAAAAACAGATTCTCCCCTGGTTGGAAGCGTAATTACACCTCAGCCCGGGCAGGCGACAACGGATATCAGAGTGAACGGCGTGATTGTGGGTAGGGTCATCAATGATCAGCTGGAAATTCCACATCCGCTGCGCTTGACGATTTCATTCATCAATCCTGTGCTCTGGGCTTCTGCGGTTTTAGCTATCTTCGCGGTGATTATTGGCATTTTGCTGACCAGGAGGGTGGTGAACCCGATTTCTGAGGTAATGGCGGCGGCAGAACGTGTGGCAGCTGGCGACCTTTCTACGCGGATTAAGACGAAGAAGGGGAGCGATGACCTGTCTATTCTGGTAGATCATTTCAATGCTATGACTGCTTCGTTGGAAAAGAACGATCTAGAACGACGACAATTGCTGGCTGATGTAGCGCATGAATTGCGAACGCCTTTATCCGTTTTACGCGGTCGCCTGGAAGGTATCGTGGACGGTATTTATCCGGCGAACGATTCGAGTGTGGCGCCTGCTCTGGAGGAAACCTACCTTTTGGAAAGATTGGTCGAAGATTTGCGGCTGCTGACCCTGGCTGAAAACCGTCAATTGCATTTTGAATTGCATGAGGTGGATTTGGTTCAATCAGTTGAACGTGCCATCACTATCTTTACTCCGCAGGCCCGGGATAAAGGCATTTCGATTGCATTGCATACCGACCTGCCCAGTGCCAATGTTTTAGTGGATCCACAGCGCCTCGAACAGGTGATTGGCAATGTCATCGACAATGCCCTGCGCTATGTGAATACCCAAAATGGAAATGTTGGTATCACGATCGAAAAGGCGGCGAATGGATATAAAGTATCAATTGCCGATAATGGCAGCGGGTTGCCCGATGACGAAGTAAATCGAATTTTCGATCGTTTCTGGCGCAGTGAGAAAAGCCGGAACCGCGCTGCGGGTGGAGCCGGGCTAGGGATGGCCATCGTAAAACAACTGGTCGAGGCGCAGGGCGGCAAGGTGGGGGCTCAAAACGTAGCGACCGGTGGGTTGGAAATCTGGTTCATCTTACCGGCATCACAAAGCTAATATAGTTAGCTGTAAATTGGTTGTGCCTGAATAAAAACAACCTTGAAAAGGTGAATAAAAAGCCTCTTCAAGGTTGTAATTTATTTTTAATTAAACGCTAAATAGTGCTGGTCAGGACTCCTTCAAAACGATCCAAAGCATCGTCAATGACTTCGTCCGTATCAGCCATACTGGTATACATGCGGCTGCCAGCCAGAGTAATGATTCCAGAAGCCATATAGGCAGCTCCCATTTCTTGCATCAAATGATTGCGGGGTTTGAGCTGTTTAGCGAGGCGGATGGGATGCTTAAAGTCCAGCAGCATGACGGCTGCAGTTTCCAAATGGCAAATGGAGCCCTGATTGAAAGCGACAAAGGGCAGGTGATGATTTTCGATGATAGCTTGCAGCCCTTTGGTGAGGCGGTCGCCTGCCTGGCCGGCGATCACCGGCGCATTGGTGCGTTCCATTTCAAGTAACGCATAATACCCGGCTACACAAGAAAGTGGATTGGCTGAAAGGGTACCCCCAACATACGCACGTTCGCCGGTTCCGCCTATTCCAGCGGAGAGATGCAGCATGACATCGCGGCGGCCACCCAGACCACCCGCCATTGGATACCCGCTGGTGATGCATTTTCCGAAAACGGTCAAATCTGGTTTGACCCCAAAATAACCTTGAGCGCCGCCCATTCCCAGGCGGAAACCTGTAACGACTTCATCAAAGATCAAAAGGGCACCGAACTCATCACAAAGATCGCGGACCTTCTGGTTAAAATCCTTGTAAATGGGGCGAGTTCCGCTCTCTGGGCCGACCGGCTCCAAAATTACCGCTGCTGTACCACCGCGGACGCGGTTGAAGATCAATTTTCTGCGCAAAGCTGCCAGATCATTGGGGTAAAACTCTTCAGTATTTGCGGTTGCGCCGAAAGGAATGCCAGCGGACTCAAAACGCCCCGTGCCGGGGATATGCAAGCCGAAGACCATGGAATCGCTCCACCCGTGGTAAGCGCCGCCGACTTTGATAACTTTGCGCTTGCCGGTATGGGCACGGGCAACCCGGATAGCTGCCATGACGCTTTCGGTACCGGACCCTAGCATACGCAGCATTTCGATATTGGGCATTAATCGATTGACAAGCTGCGCCAGTTTGAGCTCATATTCGTGGAATAAGCCGGTAATTGGGCCGGATTCTTTTATCACTTCCATTACTTTTTCGCGTACTGGCACATAATTACTGCCCAGCACGGTTGGCCCCCCTGCCTGTAAGAAGTCGATGTAGCGATTTCCATCCACATCCCACATGTAAGCACCTTCAGCTTTTTGAATGGCCATTGGGAATGGATAATTGAAAGCAAGGTTATGCTGAACACCACCTGGAATATATTGTTTGGCTTCATCGGTAAGTTTTTTTGAACCCTGGCATTTGGTTTCAAAATAACTGAGATATTCGGTCATTTTTTCGGGCTTGATTGTATGCGGCGGCTGGTTGATCAATACATCAAGTTTGCGATATATTTCAGCGGTATCATGCCATTCAGAAATTGCATATTTTTGCTCGCTCATTTTGCCTCCAATATTTGGTTTTCTTTTTTAGTTTTATTCTCGTCTTTTTTCAACATCGCAAATGCGATCTCACGGAAAGCCGCCGGAATTTTGCTGATATTCTTTTCTGTACAAATAGCCAGTATGTAAGTAATGGCGCATTTCTCAAGCAGTTGTACATTAAAAATGGTACGGTCCGGATCCGGACCTAATAACAGCGCCCCGTGATTTTGAAGGATATAAGCATTGGCATGGTTTGTCAGGCGCTTGATGACGTTATTCTTCAAGAAAGGTGTCCCCGACGGCGCGTAATCGACAATCTCGACTGACCGTCCCAGAAACTTGACCTGTTCATCATACAATGCCGGAATAGCAGTATGCGTCAACGCCAAAGCGCTGGCATAGATCTGATGGGTATGGATGACGCAATTTGTGTCGAGGCGATGTTCGTAGATGGCAGCGTGCATGGTGCTTTCGACAGATGGCTTGCGCTTCCCTTCAATGACGGAGAGATCCCACCCAAGGACACAAATATCGTCTATATTCATCTTGGTGTAGTCATAATTGCTGGGAGTGATGGCAAAAGCTTTTTGACCGTTTACACGGACAGAGATATTGCCTCCGGTTCCCATTAAGATTCCTTTAGCGATCAGTTTTTGGCATATATCCAGCACCTTTTGTTTGGCTTCCAGGACAGCATCCATTTTATTTTGATCCTTTCGTTTGTATTTATTTCGGACTAAGATAAACAATGACTTGAAATGTTTGGCATTTCTTATTATAATTGTTTTATTGAACAGTGCAACAGTGAAACCAGGCACATTTAATTAAAATAAAAAATATCCATTTTGGCTAATGCAGATAAGCAGCGAGCCATATTGGGCTATTAAAACTGGAAAGGTGTCTTGTGGGTCGGCCAACCGCCTGGTCTCCGCCTGAGAAGTTGCGGACGACCATTTATCGTGAACAGACTTCTGGAACAGGATTAAAAATTGGTTCAAGAGGAGGATACCCGCTCAATGCCTGATTTAAACTACGTACTCGATCTGGATCGCAGCCTGCCGCAGACCATACGTGATCAAGCGCGCGATGCGATCATAGCTGCCATACAATCCGGGCGTCCCGGCTTTTGTGTGGGAGACCATCTGACTAACCAGGAACTGGCGCATCAGAACAGTATTCACCGCAATACCCTGGCGCACGTAATTAACGATCTGGTCCGGCTGGGTTTCCTTCGCCATTTACCCAACAAAGGTTTTGAGGTAGTTCAGCTTTCGCCGGACAGACCTTCGCTGCTGACCCGCCATATTTTGTCCCTCTCCGAAGTGGCCCAAAGAGACAACATTGATTCTCGCTCGCAGTTAATTCTTGGTGAAACCGGTTATCGGAAAGCGAGTGAACTTGTCGGAGATTTTGCCAGGGTAAACCAGGACCTGATCTTAGCTCCTCAGGATTCGGTCTCTGTACTGGCACGCTGCCGCTTGACGAAACGGTCAGGCGCACTGGAATGGAATATGGTTTCGATTGAAGAGTCTTTCTTCCCAAGTGCGTTGACTCCTGGCCTGCTCGAAAACGCCATTCAACAAATTCAAGATGAAGGCGATTTATCGATCCACCGCCAATTGCGCCGTATTTTCCCAAACGAAGATTTCTTTAAAGCCTATTATGAAATTTCACTTTTTCCCCTTCCAAAACCCCTGGCTGATTGTTGGACTGGTTCAGCCAGTTCCTTGATTTCGGTAGTGACAATCACCTATTGCTCCAAAGGTCCGGTTGAAATGACCCGTACCTGGTTTGATTCCAACCAGGCGATCCTGATTGCCGGGTCGCTGGATGTCAAATTCCTTGGTCAAAAAGAAGGTGAATAAGCAAGAGTATTTCGATCCTCACGGATCGTGTTGCAGAAATATATCCTTCCTGAAAGCGAGATTTTCTTATGAATAATAAAGAATATCGTTTGTATCCTTACCGCTGGGTCGTTTTAGCAGTATTCATGTTTATTAACCTGACAATTCAGATTCTCTGGATTGGATATGCCCCAATTACTGGGTCTGCAGCAAAATTCTATGGAGTATCCGACCTGCAGATCGGTTTTTTGGCCATGACCTTTATGATCGCATTTATTCCCCTGTCACTGCCGGTTTCCTGGGGGATTGATACATTTGGGTTTCGCAAAACAGTGGGCCTTGGCGCCATCTTGATGGCTGTATTTGGAATTATGCGAGGGCTGGTCGGAACCAATTACACCCTGGTTTTGTTGAGTACCATTGGCATTGCCATAGCCCAGCCTTTTCTCCTCAACGCCTGGACAACCGTACCAGCCAAATGGTTCAATACTGAATTTCGTGCGACCGCAGTAGGTATGGTGACGCTTGCCAATCTGGTTGGCACGGCTTTAGGCATGGTCTTGACCCCCATACTTATCGAATCCATGTCCATTCCGAAGGTTCAATTGATTTACGGTATCGTGGCGGCTTTCTCCGTTTTGCTGTTCGTCATCTTTGCTCGTGAGACACCTCCCACTCCTCCTTGCCCTGAAGGGATGGAAGTTCGCGCGCTAATGCTGGATGGACTCAAGAATGCTGTAAAGAACAAAATGTTCTGGTATTTCCTGGCTGCTTCGTTCATCGCTCTGGGCCTCTTCAATGGGGTTACGACCTGGGTCGAAGCGATTATCCGGCCGCGGGGATTCAGTCAGACGGATGCAGGTACACTCGGAGCTTTGATGCTTATTGGCGGTGTGATCGGGGCAGTCGTAATTCCACCTTTCTCTGATCGAACCCATAAACGCAAACGTTATCTGCTGCTGGGTGTTCTGGCATCCATCCCGGGGCTGATAGGAATCACTTTCGCCCAATCCTTATGGTTGCTGTATATTTCTGCATTTTCAATGGGCTTTTTCATTACCAGCGTTATGCCGATTGGTATGCAGTATGCTGCTGAAATCACTCAACCGACTCCGGAAGGGACGAGCAATGGGCTGATCCAGTTGTTCGGGCAGGCTTCGGTCGTTTTCGTATATCTCATGGAAGCCACTAAAGCTCCAGATGGTTCTTTTACACCGGCTTTGTTGATCATGGTTGGATTTTTACTGATCAGTGCCTTCTTAATTACCCGCCTTAAAGACCCTGCGATCTTAAAGAAGGCGGATTGATATGACGAATGAACCGTGTTTTCTGGCAGTCGATCTGGGTACCTCCGGTTGTAAAACAGCACTGATCAACCTGAGCGGCAGAGTGCTTGGGTGGGAATTTCAAGAAGTAGGGCTCAAAGTGCTGCCCAACGGCGGTGCTGAACAAGACCCGCGCGATTGGTGGAATGCTTTCATGCTTACCGCCAGGCGCTTACTGGCCAAGAATCTGGTTAATGTTGAATCCATTCTGGCGGTATGTTGTTCCACGCAAGGGGAGGGAACCGTAGCAGTGGATCGCGACGGCAATGCCTTGATGAATTGTGTGATGTGGATGGACATGCGTGGGGCCAGTCATCTGAAACAGATTACCGGCGGGTTTCCTGAAATATCCGGTTATGCGGCCTCCAAACTGGCGCGCTGGATCAAACTCACTGGCGGAGTACCCTCACTGACAGGCAAGGATCCATCAGCACACATGCTTTTCATCCGCGACGAATTCCCTGAAATTTATGCAATGACCTATAAATTTCTCAATGTGCTTGATTACATGAATCTATGTCTGAGTGGACGTTTTGTAGCCACACCCGATTCCATTTTGACTTCATGGGTGACTGATAACCGCGATTCGGCGAATGTAAGGTATTCAGCTGAATTAATTAAAAATTGCGGAATCGATGCAGATAAATTCCCTGAGATCGTACCATGCGACTCAGTCATCGGCGAGCTAAAACCTGAAGTCGCTGAAGCATTGGGCTTGAAACCGGGGGTAAAAGTTGTGGCTGGCGCGATCGATACGACTTCGGCGGCGATTGGTTCTGGAGCAGTCGGGGATTATGAAAGCCATCTTTACATCGGTACATCCTCCTGGATAGCAGCCCATGTACCCTTCAAGAAAACGGATATCGTCAGTTCTCTGGCTTCCGTACCTTGCGCCATCCCGGGCAAGTTCTTGATGATCGTGATGCAGACCACGGCGGGTGGTAACCTGACCTTCTTGCGTGACAAGATTCTTTATCATAAAGATGAACTCATGCGCGAGGAACATGTTCCTGATGTGTATCGAATCATGGACCGTATTGCCGAACGGGTTCCCGCAGGCAGTCATGGGGTCATTTATACTCCGTGGATTTATGGCGAGCGCTCCCCTGTAGAAGACAGCCATGTGCGGGCTTCCATTTTCAATGTTTCCCTGGAGAACAATCGTGAAGACCTCATCCGCGCATTTTTAGAAGGAGTGGCTTTCAATACGCGCTGGATGCTTGGCCCGACCGAAAAATTCCTGGGACGCAAACTGGAAGCGCTCAATATTGTAGGTGGAGGGGCAAAATCGGCAGTGTGGTGTCAGATTTTTGCTGATGTCATGAATCTGAATATCCGCCAGGTGAGAGACCCCATCGAAGTCAATGCCAGGGGTGCAGCCTTCATTGCTGCCGAGGCGCTGGGGCTGCTGGAATTCAGCGACCTGCAAAAGCACGTGGAATTCGAGACGGTGTACACCCCCAACCCTGCCAACCGTGCTATTTACGATAAGATATTTGGCGAATTTGTGACTTACTACCAACAGACCAAAGATATCTACAAGCGGCTGAACGCGTAACAGAGACAAAGTAGATTCAATGACCGACCTTGAAAAGTCTTCTCTCTTTTCAAGGTCGGTTTTAATTCAGATCTGTAAATCGATGAGTATCTTCGCGGATTTTAATGTGTTTGTATATTAAGTTAATTAGTTATGATGTAAAATCAACCAATATTCTTCATTCCAAGAAAGCGAACTTATCCGATGAAAAGTCAAGAATACCGTCTGTACCCTTACCGCTGGGTAGCATTAGCCGTATTTATGTTCGTAAATCTGATGGTTCAATTGTTGTGGATCTCTTATTCACCAGTCACTGGTGAAGCAGCTGCTTTTTATCACGTCACCGATTTACAAATCGGATTTTTAGCCATGAGTTTCATGATTGTTTTCGTCCCGCTTTCAATCCCTGTCTCGTGGGCCATCGACACATTCGGTTTTCGTAAAGCAGTCGGCCTCGGTTCTGTGCTGATGGGTGTTTTTGCCCTGCTGCGCGGTTTTTCCGGAGACAACTATACACTGGTATTGATCTGCACCATCGGCATCGGTATCGGGCAGCCTTTCCTGATGAACTCATGGACGACTTTACCCGCGCGTTGGTTTGAAAAAGAATTCCGCGCAACAGCGGTTGGATTGGTGACCCTTTCTGGATTGATCGGTATTGCGCTGGGGATGGTACTCACACCAATGCTGGCTACTTCTTTGAAGAGTCTGGCTTCGGTACAGTTGATCTACGGTGCTGTTGCCGCATTTTCCGCTGTCCTGTTTATCATACTTGCGCGTGATAACCCGCCGACTCCACCAAGTGCAGAAGGCAGCGAAGTCCGAGCCCTGGTTCTGGATGGGTTGAAAAATGCGGTGAAAAACAAAGTTTTCTGGCTGCTCGTCTTCGTCCAGTTTCTGGGGATGGCCATTTTCAACGGATTGACCACCTGGATCGAGCCTATCGTCAGGGGACGGA
>Ga0224522_1000060_pt1 | contig 63292 bp, 55 predicted proteins | sample CFST25metaG_FD_182733 | JGI IMG/M metagenome (GOLD analysis project Ga0224522, IMG submission 182733) | Peat soil microbial communities from Stordalen Mire, Sweden - C.F.S.T25 | ecosystem: Environmental > Terrestrial > Soil > Wetlands > Peat | place: Sweden: Norrbotten County, Stordalen Mire...
AATGTATCTGATGTAAATTTCTTTTACAATTATTATTTTTGGGTAGGTCTTTTTCCATTATTGAACTTCCCTCAAATATCTTACGCCAAAAAATATCACTAAATCTAATTATATTCCTGAAATTCATTGATCGACGGTGCTTATATCGCTTCTCCAGAAAAAGCTGTGCTCGATGAGTTGTATTTAATAATTCGCGGTAAAAGATATGTAGAGACAAACGAATGGTACCTTGACGATCTCAATGAGGAAACGTTAAAGAAGTATATGGAATCTTATGTTCCAGCGGTGAAAGAGAAAGCGGCAGCGATGGGTTTAGTGAGGCTATGAAGATTTCTTTGAAGCATTCATCCGACCCTAAAAAAATTATCCAGACCATACTAGGGTCTATGCTCTCATCAGAGAACATTTGGATAGCAAAAAGAGTACAGAAATTTCGTAATATTTCCTCTAATTCAGTATTACCTGAATTCCACGTCGCAATAAATAATCCTCTTTTTTTGTAATTGGCGAAACTGCACTTTCACACATTGATCTATTTTAGTTAATGATGGCTGGGGGGTGTGGACTCATATTGAGAGAAAGTTATTATCGAAGCGTGGAAAATGATTGTAAATCACAACAGAGCCCCTGTTGTTCTACTTCACGCTGTGTTAGCCTGCACCCTTTGAGTCTTCATTTATCACCTTCAAAAACAATTCCACTACCTTTGGGTCGAAGTCTTTTCCAGAGAGTGATTTGATATGTTCGATCACTTTTTCCTTTGGCCAACCTTGGCGATAGGGACGATCAGAAAGGAGGGCGTCCCATACATCTACAATCGAAAAGAGACGCGCAACCAGCGGAATTTGCTCGCCTTTCAGTCCGCGCGGGTAGCCGCTCCCATCCCATTTTTCATGATGGCAGTACGGAATATCCAACGCGGGGCGCAGGTACGCAATCGGCGAAAGTAATTCAAAAGCAAAGGTAGTATGCTTACGCATGACAACCCATTCTTCGTCTGTCAGTTTACCTGGTTTGAGAAGAATGTGGTCTGGTACGCCCATCTTTCCAATATCATGCAAAAGTGCACCGCGCCGTACGTGTACCGATTCCTCTTCGGTAATTCCAGCCGCTCGTGCCAGCTTCATTGTCATCTCTGTAACCCGCTGTGTGTGACCTTCGGTCTCTTTGTCGCGCAAATCCAGCGCATGTGACCAACCTTCAATGGTGGAATCATAGGCCATGAACAGTTTAGTGTTGGAGAGTCTTAATTCAGTGAAAAGATTGGCGCTGTCCACTGCAATAGCCGTTTGTCCAGCCAGAACTTTGAAGAATTCCAGCCAGTTTTCGTCAGGCTCGAATGGCGAACGGTGATAGACTTCCAAGACACCATTAACCTGGCCTTTGGCAATGAGCGGAGTTCCGGAATAAGTTGCAAAACCTTCGTCAACGAGAAGTGGAGCACTGATAAATTGAGTGTCTTTTTTAAGAAGATTAACGGCGCTCACCGTCTTTCTTTCCAACGCAACGCGTCCACCAAGCCCCTCACCCAGATGCGGACGTGAATGTTCTATCTCTTTATCTCGAAAACCAATCCCAGCGGCGAACTCTAATAATTGGGCGTGTGGATTTAAAAGCAAGACAGCGGCAGCATCTACATTCAACCGAGTTTTAATTTGTTCGAGGAGAACATTCAAAGTAAGGTCTAAGTCGAAACTACCCGTGATGGCCTGGTCAATTGTGTACAGAGCCTGGATGTTTTGCAATTGGTGGGTAGTTTCTTCGTTGGCGGCGATTAACTCGGCCGCTCTCTTTTCCTTCTCTTCATTTTGATAGATAAGTTCTTGGTTAGCAACGATTAACTCTGCAGCCCGTTTTTCTTTCTCTTCATTTTGAAAGAGAAGTTCTTGGTTGGCAAGGACTAATTCCTTTTCCCCCATCTTGCGCTCGGTAATGTCCTGATTCACGCCTCGTATCTTGGTGATTCGTCCCTGAGTGTCTTTCTCGCTGCGGATCCAGACCTTAACGTCCCGTGGTTCACCATCTGCGCGCAGGATACGTGCTTCTACCTGAAACTGTAAATTGGGATCGTTTGTTTCGATGATTCGCCGAACGGTTTCGCCAATCAAATCAGAATCATCTGGGTGCACATATCTACTTGTGAATTTCTTCGCTGACATGATGTACCCGCCTGCTTCCTCAGCAGTCGTGCCGTGCAATAAGTAATACTGATCGTTGAAAGTAAACTGGTTGGTCGTCAGATCTAATTCCCAATGTCCCATACGAGCGATTTGTAACGCTTCTTCGTCTTTCTGGCTAAGTTTTCGAAACGCTTCTTCTCCCCGCTTGCGCTCGTCAATTTCCGACTGAGCCAATTCAAATAATTTAGATCGGAACCACCCAGCCGCCACCTGATTGGCAAAGGAGGTGATTGTTGGTATGTCATTAACGCGCAAATCCTCCCCTTGTACGGAGAACAACCCAATGACTTTGTCCTCCACGACCAGAGGCACGTTGATAGTTTTTGGGATCTTAAGCAGACTTGCCACCTGGCTCGCGAGGGACTTGATCGGTGCAGGCAAAACTTGTTGCAAGATCTCTACCATGGATTCCAGAAAGATTTCCTGCCTCTCCACAATCGGTTGTCTGAACGCCTCTACCGATGCAATTGGCATGCGAAAAGTCGAGAAGTTGATGCCCGTCAGCTTCAGGGCAACCTGAATGGCGCGAGAATTGTAGCTGGTGTATTTAGGAATCAAAAAGGTCTGACTCTCATCCTTGATGAGAATGGCGCAGGACAAACCTACCTTGCTGAGTTCGCCAGACACAGAAAGGAAAAGCTCCTTTTGGCTGGCAGCCAACTGCATCAAGAGGGCGGCCTGATTCAGCGTTCGGATGAGTATATCTGACCGCTTGCGCTCGGTGATGTCGCGCACGATTTCAGTCACTTCATCTGTGCCGCTGGCAACCATGCGTGCTTCGTAATCGCGCAGCCCATGATCCAAAACAGGCAACTGGTAGTTAAAAATTTGCATTTCGCCGGTGGTCAGGGCCGCGTTGATATAATGTTCGAGAAGGTCTGCAAACTCAGGCGGGGTTATGTCTCTGTTCCTCCTGCCGATGATGTCTTCTGATTCACTATTGAGATTTGATTTCTCTGACTTGTAATCCAAAATGACGCCATTGCGATCCATACGGAACATCATGTCGGGCAGCGCATTCAACAAGACCTTGGTACGCTTTTCACTCTCGACCAAAGCATCTTCCACCTGCTTGCGCTCAGCGATATCACTTGAAAGGATAAGTACTCCTTCAGGAATTGGCTGAATGCTTAGACTAAACCATTCCTTTGTTCCGTCGGGAAAGACAAATTCATTTTCCGTTTGGAGAGCAATTCGTTCTTCCATGCAACGCCTGACTATTTCAAATACCTCAGTTGCTTGAATGCCAGGCCAAATATCCATATATTTCTTGCTTAAAAGTTCTTTTTTAGGCCGACGGTTATGTTTGGCGGCGGCATCGTTGATATAGAGAAAACGCCAATCAAAACCAATGATTTGACATCCTTCTAAAAAATGGTCGAATACTGAATAGTCAGACATTATTGCCACTTGATTTCCATTTCAAAACAAAAATACCTTCATTTATATCTAGCTTGTGAAAATTTTAGGTACCTGAATTCCACGTCAACATAAAATTACCACCCGTTTTTCCAAATTAGTGAAGATTTTTGGTAATATTTTCTACATTGTAGCATTTTCGGCCCCATATTGCCTTAAATTTTACTATCTATTTTGTGAAACACAATAAATGGTAGAGTAAAAAAGCCTCAAAAACTACACTAAGGCAGACACCGGACATTGGTCCCATCTTCTATTTCTATATACATCTCGATACAGATATTTTTCCGAGAGCTTCAGCTACCGAAAAAGCGGGCATACATAACCCCATCCTTTTTATCTTTCACTTAAAAGGTGAAGAACTGCCTTGGCAAACCTGAATAATTTCAGATTGAAAGTGTGCATTCTGTCGGTTTTTGATTAATTGGCGTGGAATACGGTTATTAGTTAATAATTAATATAAAAACTCTTCGCTACCCAAACACTGAAAAAAGGTTAATCGTTTATCCAAACAATAATCCAGAAATAATAAAAGGGCTGCCAGACGTAAATGTATCTGATGTAAATTTCTTTTACAATTATTATTTTTGGGTAGGTCTTTTTCCATTATTGAACTTCCCTCAAATATCTTACGCCAAAAAATATCACTAAATCTAATTATATTCCTGAAATTCATCTCCTCCCCCTCTCTCGCGGTATAATGGGGCATCTTCTAAATCATTCCCTGCCGACCGGGTCGCCCGCGGCGCGGAGGAGTTCTTATGACACAACCACTCGATTTTCAATCCGTAATCATGACACTTCAGAAGTTCTGGTCAGAGCACGGCTGCCTGATCTGGCAGCCCTACTATACGCAAGTCGGCGCGGGGACGATGAACCCTGCCACCTTTTTGCGCGTGCTCGGTCCCGAACCCTGGAGTGTGGCTTACGTGGAACCCTCCATCCGCCCTGACGACGGCCGCTACGGTCAGAACCCGAACCGCTTTCAGCAGCACTATCAATTCCAGGTCATCCTCAAACCGGACCCGGGCAACCCGCAGGAACTGTACTTGCAGTCGCTCGAGGCGCTTGGCGTCGATCCGCGCCAGCACGATATCCGCTTCGTGGAAGACAACTGGGAATCCCCCGCGTTGGGCGCCTGGGGGCTGGGCTGGGAAGTCTGGTTGGACGGGCAGGAGATCACCCAGTTCACTTACTTCCAGCAGGCCGGCGGTCTGATCGTCGACCCTGTCGCCGTGGAAATCACTTACGGGCTGGAGCGCATCACCATGCCGCTGCAGCACGCGCGCCATTTCCGCGAAATGCGCTGGAACGACAGGTACACTTACGGTGAGATCAACTATCAGGGAGAGATCGAACACAGCAAGTATTACTTCGAGACCGCCGATGTGGAACGGCAGCGCCAGTTGTATAAAATTTATGAGGCAGAAGCCGAAGAGTCGCTGCAAAACGGCCTGGTGCTGCCCGCGCACGATTATATTCTCAAACTTTCGCACACTTTCAACGTGCTGGATACGCGCGGCGCCGTCGGCGTGACTGAACGCCAGGTGATGTTCGGCAAAATGCGCGATCTGGCGCACCGCAACGCTGAATCTTACGTAAAACAACGCGAAGAACAGGGTTTCCCCTGGCTCGAAAAAGGTAACAAATCTACAACCCCAAGCAAAGAGGCCGCCTCGGAAGTCCATTTACCCGGCAAAGCCCCGGTAAAACTGGCGACGGGTCCCGCAGATTTTCTGCTCGAGATTGGCAGCGAGGAACTCCCTGCCGCCGATATGGAAACCGCGCTCAGCCAGTTGAGGGTGCGCGTCCCGGCTATATTGGATGAATTACGCCTGGCTCACGGCAAGGTGACCATCCAGGGCACCCCCCGGCGTCTGGTGGTGATGGTCGCAGACCTGGCAGACCGCCAGCAGGACCGCACCACCGTCGTCAAAGGACCACCGGCCAACCGGGCTTTCAACCCTGACGGCACCCCCACTCGTGCCGCGGAAGGCTTCGCGGCGGGAAAAGGCCTGACCGTAAAAGACCTCGAAGTCCGCGAGATCGACGGGGGCAAGTACATGGTCGCCATGGTCAAAGAACAATCACGCTCCACTTATGATGTGCTTCTCGACGCCCTCCCCGGACTGGTGGCTGGCATCAAATTTGACAAGACCATGCGCTGGAATTCCACAAACGTGGCCTTCTCGCGTCCCATCCGTTGGCTGCTGGCACTGTTTGGCAGCACAGCGATCCCCTTCGAATATGCCGGTTACACGGCTGGCAGCACCACCCGCGGACTGCGCTTCTACGAGCCCGAAAGCATCCCGGTGGGCAGCATTTTTGAATACACTGCTGCGCTGGATAAACAAGGCATCATCATCGACCCCGAAAAGCGCAAAGAGACCATCCGCACGCAGGTGAAGAAGATCATGCTCGATTCAGGCGCGGAGGTGAAGATTGAGGAAGCGCTGCTGGATGAAGTCAACCAGCTCGTCGAAGCTCCCACCGCTCTGCGCGGCGAGTTCGACCCCGAACACCTCAAACTGCCTTCCGAAGTGTTGATCTCGGTGATGAAGAAACATCAGCGTTATTTCCCGGTGCAAGATGTCAGCGGCAGCCTGATGCCCTATTTCATCGCTGTACGCAACGGCGACAATAACGGTCTGGATGTAGTGGCTGACGGCAACGCTCAGGTCATTCGTGCGCGTTTCGCCGACGCTGCTTTCTTCATTAACGAAGACATCAATACTAAGCTGGAAGAGGAGCTGCCGCGCTTGGGCACACTGACCTTCCAATTCAAACTTGGCTCCATGCTGGATAAATCCAAGCGCATCGAAGCCATGATCCCCGCGCTCAGCGAGTATTTCACACTCAGTGAGGCTGAAAAGAAAACTGCCCTGCGCGCCGCCAAATTGTGCAAAGCGGATTTGGTCACCCACATGGTCATCGAAATGACCTCGCTGCAAGGTGTGATGGGCAAGTACTACGCCCTGCGCTCCGGCGAGACTGCCGAAGTGGCTCAGGCCATCTATGATCACTACCTGCCGCGCTTCACGGGCGACAGCCTGCCCTCCAATAAAATCGGCCTGATCATCGGGCTGGCCGACCGTCTCGACAGCCTGGCCGGGCTCTTCGCCGCAGGGTTGGCGCCTACGGGAACAAAAGACCCCTTCGCGCAGCGCCGTGCCGCGCTGGGGTTGGTGCAAAGCCTGGCAGGATTCAACCTTGATTTTGACCTGGCTGAAGGGCTGGCTCTGGCCAGCCAGAATCTGCCCATCCCCTCGGATGAGAAGATCCGCCAGGCCTGCCTCGAATTTATCGTCGGCCGCCTCAAGAACAGCCTCACCGATGCGGGTTACCGTTACGACGCGGTCGATGCCGTGTTGGCGGAACAGCATCTCAACCCCGCCGGTGCAGTCCGCGCCGTCAAGGAGCTGAGTGACTGGCTGACACGCGCCAACTGGAGTACCATTTTGCAGACTTACTCCCGCTGTGTCCGCATTACCCGCGACCAGAAGGTGATCTACCCCATCCAGCCTGCCGCCTTCGAAGAACCCTCTGAAAAAGAGCTGTATGCCGCGCTCGAACAATTCGAAAAAACTCCCCGCCGCAGCGGCAGCGTGGAAGATTGGATGCAGGCTTTTCTGCCCCTCATCCCGGTCATCAACCGCTTCTTCGACAGCGTCCTGGTCATGGCCGAAGATCAAACCGTGCGCGCCAACCGCCTGGGCCTGCTGCAAAAAGTTGCCGGCCTGAGCATAGGCACTGCCGATTTCTCCGTCCTCGAAGGGTTCTAAACCTTCAATTCCGAGACTTTTTTATTCAAACAGGGTTATAAAAGGCGTCTGATTTCACGACGCCTTTTCTCATTTATTTTTCATTTGTAAGCTAAAATAAAGCTTAACCATATGTCAACAGTAGATGAAATCAAAGCCCGTATCGATATCGTCGATCTCGTGTCTGAATCGGTGAAACTGCGCCGTTCGGGTAAGAGTTACACTGGGTTTTGCCCGTTCCACACCAACACGAAGACCCCGGCTTTTGCCGTATTTCCTGAATCGGGTACGTGGCGCTGTTTTGGCCAGTGCAACGAAGGCGGCGACATCTTCAAGTTCGTGATGAAGAAAGAGGGCTGGGATTTCACTGAAACGCTGCGTTACCTGGCTGACCGCGCCGGCGTCAAGCTGGAGGCGCAGACTCCCGAACGCCTGGCTGCCGAAGAAAGCTACGAGCGCCTGCGCGCCCTGCTCGAAGAAACCGCCAGTTTTTACCACTACTCGCTGCTCAAGACTCCTGCCGGCGTCACCGCCCTGGAGTACCTGCAGAAACGCGGCCTGACCCCCGCCACCATCGAACTCTTCGGCTTGGGGTACGCCCCGGATTCTTACGAAGCCACGCTGACCCAACTGCGCGGCAAAGGGTATTCCAACGAAGAACTAGCCCAGGTCGGTCTGGTCAACGAACGCGACAGCGGCGGCATTTACGATAAATTTCGAAACCGCATCACCTTCCCCATCCGCGATCCAGCCGGGAAGATGACCGGTTTTGGCGCGCGTATTCTGAACCCCGAAGATAACCCCAAATTCCTCAATTCACCGCAGACAGTGCTCTTCGATAAAAGCCACCTGCTTTATGGGCTGGATCAGGCGCGTAAAGCCATCCGCACCAAAGATCAGGTGGTCATCGTCGAAGGTTATCTGGATGTGATCGTGCTTCATCAGGCTGGTTATACCAACACTGTTTCGCCCATGGGCACGGCACTGAATGAAGATCAACTGCGCTACCTCAAGAAATTCACGCGCCGCATCGTGCTGGCACTGGACGCGGATGCCGCCGGAGAGAAAGCTACCCTGCGCGGACTGGATTTGGCACGCCAGGCGCTTGACCATGCGGACGAATTGGTCTTCGACGCCCACGGTCTACTGCGCCATGAAGCCCGCTTGCAGGCGGATGTGCGCGTCACCACTATGCCGCCAGGCAAGGACCCCGACGAGGTCGTGCTGCAGGATGCCGAGGAATGGCAGCGGATTCTCGACCGCGCCAAGCCTATTGTGGTGCACGTCATGGAAACGCTGGCCGCCAACGCCAATCTGGACGATGCTAAAGTGAAAGCGGAGATTGTGGCACAGGTGCAGCCGCTGATTGAAGATGTCCCCTCCCCGGTGGAGCGCGACGCCTACCGCCAGCAATTGGCTCGTCTGCTGCGTTTGGATGAACGCACTTTGTTGGGAACACAACGCGTGCGCGAGACTTCACGCAGGCGGCGCACCCGAGTCGATGCCCTGCCGCAAGATCAGCCCAATAATGCCAACGAGAGCCGGCCTGAAAACCGTGCCTCTGCCCTCGAAGCTCATTGTCTGGGAGTGCTTCTGCACAAACCGGATGCGCTTTACGCCCTCGACCGCGCCTTGCAGCAGGTCAAACTGGACCGCCTTACCTTCGATGATTTTGAGAGTGCTGAAAACCAGCAAATCGTGCGTCTATTCATGCAGGCCCAGTCCCAGGATGAATTGGAGACACTTGCCTACATTCAGCAGAATCTCCCTGAGGCGCTGCAGCCCTCTCTGATCCATTTGCTTACCTTGAGCCGCTTTGAGGAAGAGAAGATTGAGGATAAAATTCTGGAGGATTTGATCCGTTCCATCATGAATTTGCGTTTGCTGCGCGTCAACGAGTCTTTGAACCAACTGCGCTATCTCCAACAAGAGGAACCGGCGGATGCCCAGGAAAAACCATCCTGGATGACCCAAATAATGGAACTGGCCCTCATGCGGGGAAAATTGGATCAAGCTCTTGACCAATCCGTGTTGACAAGTTGATTTTTTACTTTATGGTATAGTTAACCCATGCTAAAGAAGAGCCCGTCGACGTCGAAACCGCGACCCGAAAAAGCTGAAACTCCGACTAACGCCAAGCCGGTGAAGAAGAGTCCAAAAAGCAGTACTCCAAAAAGGACCACCCGCAAAGGGGATTCCTTACAGATACCGCTCAATGACAACGCCTCACTCGATGAAGATGGACTGCTGAAGCAAGAACCGGATGATACTGCACTCGTGCAATCCAACGGCGATTGGAACGAGTTAATTACCGAAGATCCCCTCGAAATTCTTGAAGACCCCTCCATCGCGCTGGAACTTTCCGAAGATCCGGTGCGCTTATACCTTAAAGAAATCGGCCAAATCCATCTGCTGGATGCCGATAGCGAGTTTCGCCTGGCTGCCCGTATCGAGGCCCAGGTACGCATGCAAAAACTGGTCGCCAAAGCTCAACCAGATTCTCAAAACTATTTCAAAGAAATTTACTCTACTCTGATCGATGACCTGATCGAAGCCTGGGAAGGCCTTCAGGAAAGCGCTCGGGATATGGATCAGCACGAGATTCCCGATTTAGCACTCATGCTGGCCGAAGCTCAGCTCCTCAAGCATCAGTGGCAATCGGATGACCCATCCTACCTGCGCTCCTATCTGGATAACGGGCTTTGGGGAAAAGACCCCAAATGGGAAAAATTGGTCCGCTACGCTTTCACTCTCTTCATGGGAATGTATATGCTGCCAGCCAATATGGCTGAGGTGATTCTTACTCACCTGACTAAAAACGATACCATGCCGCAAGCCGCCTGGCTTAAGCGCCAGCTTCCCGCCGAAGAGGCTTTAAAAAGTGAAAACGATGCCACTCAACGCCGTGCTGATGAATCCAATCAGACCCTTATCCGAGCCAATCTGCGCCTCGTCGTCAGTATTGCCAAGCGCTATCTGGGCCGGGGAATTTCTTTCTTAGATCTCATTCAGGAAGGCAACCTGGGGCTGCTGCGCGCTGTCTCAAAATTTGATTCCACGCGCGGTTTCAAATTTTCCACTTATGCCACCTGGTGGATTCGCCAATCGATCAGCCGGTATATTGCCGAACATGCCCGCACCATCCGCATTCCGGTCCATTTATTCGAAGCCATCACGCGTATTTTGCGCGTTCAACGCTCACTCGTACAAAAACTGGGTCGTGAACCAACTCTCGAAGAGTTGGCTCTCGAAACTGATTTTCTAACCGCCGCTGATATCGCATCCATCAGGAATGCGCACGAAACCAATCAACCTCTGGACGCGGAATTACAGCGACGCTGGACCTGGGCAACTATGAAGGTACAGCGCATCTTGCAGTCCGCCGAAGAACCAATCTCGCTGGAGCGCCCGGTCGGCGATGAAGAAAGCAGCCAGTTGGGTGATTTTATCGAAGATGATGAAGCACTGGAGCCCATGGATGCCGCCGCAAAAGAAATGCTGCGCGAGCAGGTGCAGAACGCTCTGGCCGCCCTTTCGGAGCGTGAGCGCCAGGTATTGGAACTGCGTTTCGGTTTGATCGATGGCAAAGATCATACCCTCGAAGAAGTCAGCCGGTATTTCAATGTAACCCGCGAAAGAATTCGCCAGATTGAAGCAAAAGCCTTGCGCAAATTACGCCATCCGACCCGGAGTCGGCATTTGCGCGAGTATTTGGGTTAAATTATTCGCCGTAATTACTATTATTAAGGTATAATTTATTATTCAAGGGCCCATTCCTTAAAAAGGTTGTAAAAGGGTTAACATATCCTTATAATGGGCTATATCTTATCCGTCGGAGTGCACAAGACGTATGGACAATCAAGACGCAAATCTCGAGCAGGGGACAGCTTCCGAGAATAACCAGGTAGAAAACAACGACGAAATGGCCTCTTTACTAGCGGCTGAAGGTACCGGCATCGAGTTTCCCATCCAAGGCGAAATTCGTACAGGTGTTATTGCCAGTATCACACCAGGGCAGATCTTGGTTAGTGTAGGAGCGAAGTCCGAAGGCGTGATCAGCGGCAAAGAGTATGAAGCAATTTCCCCCGCTGAGTTAGCCGAATTGAAAATTGGGCAAGAAATTCCTGTTTATATCATTAACCCAGAAGACCAAAACGGAAATCTGGTTCTTTCCTATGTTCGTGCTCGTGAAGAACAAGGTTGGTTGATCGTAGACAAGATGCTAACGTCCAAAGAAGCCTATCACAGCACGATCATCGGCTTCAATAAGGGCGGTTTGATCGTCCCAGTAGGTGGATTGCGTGGATTCGTCCCCGCTTCACAGATAAGCCTGTCGCGCCGTTCTGAAATGACCGGTGATACACCTGAACAACGCTGGAGCCGCATGGTCGGTCAGCCGATTGATGTCTGCGTCATCGAAATCGACCGCGAACGCCGCCGTCTGATCCTTTCTGAACGGCAAGCCAGCACTGAAACCCGCGAAAGCCTGAAAGAGCGCGTCATTGATGAGCTCAAAGTAGGCGAAATTCGTTCCGGCCGCGTCACCAGCCTGGCTGATTTTGGCGCATTCGTGAATATCAACGGAGCCGATGGGCTGGTTCACCTTTCCGAAATTTCCTGGGAGCACATTCAACATCCTAACGAAACTCTCAAGGTGGGTCAGGAAGTTAAAGTCAAAGTCATCAGTATCGACCGCGAGAAGAAACGTATCGGTCTGTCAATTCGCCAGCTGCAATCCGATCCATGGGATGAGAAAGCTGCCAACTTCCAGGTGGGTCAACTCGTGGAAGGTACCATCACCCGCCTCACTAAATTCGGCGCTTTTGCCCGTTTGAACGATGATGTCGAAGGTCTCATCCATATTTCTGAGATCAGCGAGAAACGCATCGAGCATCCGAAGGAAGTTCTTAAAGAAGGCGATACCGTTACGCTGCGTATCATCAAGATCGACCCGGCCAATCACCGCATCGGCTTGAGCGTCCGCCGTGTCGATTCAATGGCCTATGCTGATATGGACTGGCAGAGTCTGGAAGAAGACCTCTTTGTTGTCGACGAAGAACCAAAAAAAGAAGAGGCCAAAGAAGTTATTGAGGTAAAACCAGAAGAAACAAAAGAGGAAAAGCCAGAAGTTAAGCAAAAAGTGAAGAAGGAAGTTAAAAAAGTTGCGGAAGTAAAACCGGAAGAAACAAAAGAAGAAGAAACAGAAGTTAAGCAAAAAGTGAAGAAGGAAGTTAAAAAAGTTGCCGAAGTAAAACCGGAAGAAACAAAAGAAGAAACAGAAGTTAAACCAAAAGTGAAGAAAGAACCAAAGAAAGAACCGAAAAAAGAAACAAAAAAAGCGGAAAAACCAGAAGCCGAGTAAATTTTATTAATCACTGGAGCGCGCCAGAAATGGTGCGCTCTTTTTTTTCAGGAATCCACATGACTTATATAATCGATGCCCACGAAGATATTGCTAGCAGCGCCCTTTCTTTCAACCGCAATATTTGCCTCTCTGCGCTGGAGACCCGCGCTCTGGAGAAGGGTACGCAAATACCGGTTTGGAATCATGGAGAAGCAACGCTAGGCTGGCCGGAATACCAAACCGGAAAAATCGCTTTGATTTTTGCAACTATTTTTGTCGCTCCTGCCACTCACAACGGCGGTGACTGGGATAGCATGGCGTATCACAACACCAAAGAAGCCGAAAGTATGATGGGGCGTCAGTTGGATTATTACCACCGTCTGGCAGATGAACATTCTGATCAGTTCCGGCTGGTAACAACGCGCGCTGAGTTACAGTCAGTACTCGCACCCTGGGAGGCCAAACTCCCCGGTCAACACCCGGTTGGGTTAGTGCTGCTGCTCGAAGGTGCTGAAGGACTTGGCTCTCCGCACCTGCTCGAAGAATATTACACACGCGGTCTGCGGCAGGTTGGTCCGGTCTGGGCTGGTACCCGCTATTGCGCCGGCACCAGCGAAGACCGCCCCTTCGATCAAGAGGGTCGTGAATTACTGGATGTAATGGCTTCCTTGAACTTGCCTTTAGATATCAGCCACATGCGCGAAAGCTCAGCTCTCACCGCACTGGATATTTATCCCGGCCCGGTCACCGCCAGCCACGCCAATGCACAGGCTGTCAATGGCAGCTCCTTTCACCGCCATCTGACCGATACGGTGATCCGCCGGCTGCAAGAACGCGGCGGCGTCATCGGTGTAGTCCCATTCAACAAATTCCTAGTCGCAGACTGGAGTGCTGAGGATGAGCGCGTCCCAATGGAGCGGGCAGCAGCACAAATCGATTATTATTGTCAAATGAGCGGCGATTCCGTACATGCAGCCATAGGCTCTGATTTTGACGGTGGTTTTGGCTTTCCGAACATTCCAGCCGGAATGGATACTATCGCTGACCTGCAAAAACTTGACCCCATTCTTGAAAAAATGGGTTATACTGCTGAAGACATTATGCATATTTTCCATAATAACTGGAAGAAACATCTGGAGAATATTTTGCCGGAATGAACATTCCCGAAAAAAGCAATCCACCCGAACCCAAATCAGAAGAAAAAATCGCTGAGATCTCATCCTTGCCGCGTGCACGCATCCGTTTTGGCCTCTATGCTCTTATCGGCGGCTTTTTAATCTTCTTATTGGGTTGCGCTCCTCAATTTTTTGGTCTTGATCGCAGCCCGGTAGTCGGGTTTATCCAAATCGCGGTTATGCTGGTCGGAATTGGCATCATCTGTGTAGCCGGGTATATGATTATTCATAGTTTATGGCGGCGTACAGCCACTCCCATCGCTGCTGATATTGGTTGGAGACTGGTGAGCACCGGTTACGTCATCACTTTTTTCTCTGGGATGGCTGATGTTTTTGGTATCGGCTCGCAGCCTCCTCCTAACGTGCCATTTTTTGGTGTTTGGCAGGCTCGCGGCATGGAAATCGGCCTTGGCATTATCGCCATTGGCTTCGTGATGACTTTCCCCTATCGAAAACCACGCGTCTAATTTGAACTCACATCCCCATTGCTTTTAACATTTCTTCGTTTGAATCAAACCGATACTCGCTCAGGTTTTCTGCCTGAGCCTTTTGCACTTCTGCATCTTCCAACTTAAGCAAATCAGCCTGACGAACAAATTTATATCCGCTGCCATGGAGTTCTTTCTCCAAATCTGCCAGTCGTACAGGTTCTAAAGGAGTTGTTTCAGCCAGGTAGGCTTGAATCACCCCGGCAGCATTAACACCGTCCTTGCGGGCGATCCCCACCATCCCCGAACTGGCATTCCGCGACCAACCGCACACAAAAACCCCCTCCATTTCACTTCCGGGGATGACGCTGCCCACCAATTCATAGGAAACTCCGCCCATCGGGAAGCGTGGAATTTTCTCCAGGGGATAGTGGTTTCCGTGCATGGGAATACCCAAACGGTCATCCACCTGATCGCCGATTGCCATAATGAGGGTGTCAGCCAGTATATTCTTATATCTTCTGGTACCTTTAGCCAAAGTTCCGGTAGATGTTATCTCCAGATAGTTTTCTTCGAAGCGAACATCGGTAATTACCCCCCCTGTTGCATGCAATATTTCTACGGGAGAATATAAGAAGCGTAACCGCCATTTCGGGTGGTTGGATTTTTCTGGCAGCGCAGTATATACTTCCTCGATTTTAGCAGCTTGCTCAAGAGGTTCTTGCCCGATTTCTCTCATAGCCGGTGAGATACGGGCTACTTCCTCAGTGAAATCAGCAATGTCCAGTTGACCCACGATCGGCTCCAGCTCTCGCTTGTCAAATTTCACTTCAGCCAATCCCCGGCGGGCAACGGTCGTGATTTCTTCCACGTGTGGCAGGGTAAGTAGATAGCGCACAATATCTGTCATCACATTGCCTATGCCCAACACCACCACTTTTTTACCGATTGGATATGAGCGCAAAGCATAAGGGGGTAAATGATTGTAGTGGTAAACAATTTCTTTGGCGTGATAGACCCCCGAGCAATCCTCACCTTCCAACTCAAGGTCCTTCGTCCCCTGCGCGCCTGCCGCAATCAATACAGCAGAGAACCCCAGGCGCTTCAGATCGCTTATTCCCAGTGGAAGATCCTCTCCGATCGAAGTATTACCATAATAGAAAATCCCGGCTGTGCCGATAATTTGACGAAACTGGCAGCGCAATCCATTTTTTAGTTTCGTTTTTTCAGGGTAAATGCCGTATTCCGCCAACCCACCGGGTTTGATATCGCGGTTGAAAATGGCAACATTGAAGCCGTTTTCAGTTAATTGTTTCGCTGCAAAGAGGCCGGCCGGTCCCCCTCCAATGATGGCAATTTGTGCAACTTCATTTTCAGACTTCATTTTCTCTCCCAGCATTTTGAAAGCTTTCGCCCGGATTCATTTCTGCAGCGCCATAATTATACCGGATATACTTCACGACCCTATAAGCTTATGCTATAGTTAGTTAACTTTATGAACAATTTGTATTTAGCGAGGGTCAATGTCATCTGAATTTATACAGGAAAAACTAGCGAATGGACTCCTGGTCAATCTAAAAGAGATTCATTCGGCTCCAATCATCAGCCACTGGGTCTGGTACCGGGTCGGCTCGCGGAATGAGATTAGCGGTAAGACGGGAATTTCCCACTGGGTGGAACATATGCAGTTTAAAGGGACAGCAAAATTTTCCAGCGGTGTGTTGGACCGTGCCATCTCGCGTGATGGAGGCTACTGGAATGCATTTACCTTTTTGGATTGGACTACTTTCTTCGAGACCATGCCAGCCGACAAGATCAACCTGGCTCTCGAGCTCGAATCTGACCGCATGGTTAACAGTACCTATCTCCCTGAAGAGGTGAATTCTGAACGCACGGTCGTTATCTCGGAACGCGAAGGAAATGAAAATGAACCTCTCTTTCGCCTGGATGAAGCCATGCAGATGGCTGCTTTCCCCAGCCACCCTTATCGTAATGAGATCATCGGCAGCCTTGAAGACCTGCACGCGATTCAGCGCGACGACCTCTATGCGCATTATCAGTCTCACTACGCGCCCAATAATGCAGTGCTGGCAATAGCAGGCGATTTCGACAGTGCCGAAATGCTAAAACTCATCCACCAATATTACGGCCCAATTCCTGCGGGGACCGTGCATCCCCATGTTCCTGAAATCGACCCACCGCTGCAGGAACAGAAATACTGCGAGGTGAAAGGTCCGGGTGATACCACCTATTTGCAGCTTGCTTACCGTGCCCCGGCAGCAGCCAACGACGACTTTTTCACCATGTCTGTCATCGACAGTTTGCTCACCGGCCCGAGCAGTTTGAATATGTTTGGTGGCGGCGGGATTTCCAACAAGACCAGCCGGTTGTACCGCGCTTTGGTCGAGAAAGAATTTGCCATCGGTGTTTACGGTGGTTTGCAGGCTACGATTGATCCACATTTATACAATATCGATGTCACGTTGCGTCCAGATCGCAAACCGGAAAAAGTGCTCAGCATTATCGATAAAGAAATCGAGCGTTTACAGCAAACGCTCATTCCGCAGGTAGAGATTGACCGCGCGGTCAAACAAGCGCGCGCCCTGTTCGCTTATGGCTCTGAAAATATCACGAATCAGGGTTTCTGGCTGGGTTATCCGGAGATGTTCGATCATTATGACTGGTTTACCCATTATGTAGAAAAACTCAACCAGGTAACCCCCGAAAAGATTCAACTGGCTTTACAAAAATATCTCGACCCGAAACGCCGGGTTGTAGGTATCTATCTTCCCGAGGAGGTGCAGGCATGACCCAAAACTCCCGCTCACTACCAGGGCCGGAAGATATCGCCCGCAAAGTTCTTCCCAATGGCATCACCCTCTTATCTCGCAGTAACTTTAACACGCCGTCTGTGTTCATCTCTGGATACGTAGCGGCTGGAAGCTATCTCGACCCTATCGAAAAATTAGGCCTTTCCGCTTTCACGGCCACAGCATTGACGCGCGGCACTGAGAACTATACCTTTCAGAGCCTCTTCGATAAACTCGAATCAGCAGGTGCCAGCATGGGATTCGGCGCCAGCGTTCACAACACCAGTTTTAGCGGGCATTCTCTTTCTGAGGACTTGCCCTTGCTGGTTGACTTATTGGCGCAATGTTTACGCCATCCTACTTTTCCACTGGAATATTTCAAACGGCTGCAGGCCCAGTTACTCACCAGCCTGTCGATCCGGGCACAGGATACCAGTGAAATGGCTGCCATCACCTTTGATCAGCTTCTTTTCGGTGATCACCCATACGGCCGCCCCGAAGATGGTTTCATTGAAACCATTCAAAAGATTACCCGCAAGGATCTGGCGAAATTTCACCGACAGTATTACCACCCGGCTAATCTCGTCGTGGTGGTGGTCGGTGCCGTGGAGGCCCAATCCGCCTTCGATATTCTGGAAAATGCTCTGGGAGATTGGCAGAACCCCGCTCAGATTCAATCTGCGGAACTGCCCGAGATCATCCCACCAACAAGTACACAGCGCCGCCATCTGGAACTCCCCGGTAAAAGCCAGACAGATTTAACTCTAGGCATGTTGGGACCAAAACGTAAATCACCCGATTACTTAACCGCCTCCCTGGGGAATAACATCCTGGGGCAGTTTGGCATGAAAGGGCGCATTGGAGATGCCGTCCGCGAGAAAGCCGGACTGGCTTATGACGCCTCCACCAGCCTGAATGCCTGGATTGACGGCGGCTCCTGGGAAGTCTCTGCCGGGGTCAACCCGGCTAATTTACAAAAAGCCATCGATTTGATTTTGCAGGAATTGCGCCATTTCATCGAAGAACCAGTCACCGCGAGCGAACTGGCTGACAGCCAGGCTAATTACATTGGTCGCCTGCCCCTGTCGCTGGAATCCAACGCAGGAGTAGCAAATTCGATCCTCAATCTAGAACGCTTCGACTTGGGCCTGGACTATCTACAGCGTTATGCTGACCTTATCACCATAATTTCTCGAGAAGCCATCCTTGACGTATCACGCCGGTATATTCATCCGGATAATCTGGTTATTGTTAGTGCAGGATCCAGTAAATGAATACTCAACAGTTATTAAACGGAGTCGATTTAGTTAAAATAGACCGTTTTCAGAATTTAGACCCGGCCATTCGGGCACGTTTCATCAACCGGGTCTACACTCCATCCGAGATCAAACTATGTGCCAACCGCAACGAGAGCCTGGCCGGGCGTTTTGCTGCCAAAGAAGCCGTTGCGAAAACATTGGGCTGCGGCATTGGCGCTGTTCACTGGCAGGACATTGAGATTCTGGCTACCGAGGAACTGCAGCCTTGGCTCATTTTGCACGGACCTGCCGATGAAGCCGCAAAACAATTGGGACTGACCCTATGGGCAATCTCAATCACGCACACATTTGAGTACGCGATGGCTTTTGTGGTCGCAGCCGGATCACCATCTCCGAAAAATCGAAGGTGACTGCCGCATGCGCATTCTGACAGTCAGCGACATTGAAATTGGCTTTATCTACAGCCCAATGATTCTGGAACGTTTTCAATCCATCGACCTGGTCATCAGTTGTGGAGATTTGCCCTATTATTATCTGGAATATATCCTCACGATGTTGAACGTTCCGCTGTACTACGTGCGGGGTAACCACGCCAGTAAGGTTGAATTTACCAGCGCAGGTGAACGCACTTATCCGTGGGGAGCCCATGACCTGCACCAGCAGGTGGTCGAAGATGAAACAGGATTAATCCTCGCCGGGTTAGAGGGGTGCGTTCAGTATAACCAAGGGCCTTATCAGTATACCCAGACACAATACTGGCTGAAAGCCTTTCGAATGGCGCCAAAATTAATGCTAAATAAAGCACGCTTCGGCCGCGCCCTGGATATCCTCGTGACACATGCTCCGCCCTGGAAAATTCACGATGAGAATGACCGGCCGCATCAGGGGATTAAAGCTTTCCGCTGGCTGGTGGATGTTTTTAAACCGACTTATCTACTGCATGGTCACATCCACATTTACCGGCAGAGTACCATTACTGAAACTCAGGTTGGACCAACGCGGATAATCAATACCTATGGTTACCGCGAATTGGAGATTCAAACGCCTAAAACCCGCTCGTGGCAAAAGCATAGATAGGATTTTTTATGGACTCAAATCATTCTGAACCCGAATCACCTAATTTATATAGACAGGCAGCCCACCAGGATTTTTCTCACGCCTATTTCAAGGGATTTATGCGCTCTATGTTAAGCTGGCTGCAAAAGGAAAATAACCAATTACTACCATACGATGAGGTTCGCAAACATTTTCCCATTCGTGGGCAGCATTATATCGGGCTGCACCAAATTGAAACTGATAAAATCATCGGCTCAGTCAGCCGCTATAATGATTTCGACAAGGCTTTCTTACCCCGCCAGACCAACACCCGCAACCGCTGGGAAAGTATCGACCGAGCCTATTTCCAGGATACGATTCTTCCCCCCATTGACGTCTACAAGGTTGGTGAAGTCTACTTTGTCAAAGACGGTAATCATCGTGTATCAGTTGCCAAGGAACGTGGTCAAGCCTACATGGATGCATATATCATCGAGATCGACATTCCCGGCACATTGGATGCAGGCGTCAACCTCAATAACCTCATCATGGTACAGGAATATGCTGAATTTCTCAACACCACCCATCTGGATGAGTATTATCCTGATCAGAATTTCAAATTTTCAATTCCCGGTCAATATGAAAAAGTGCTGCAGCATATCAACGTTCACCAATGGTTCATGGGGGAAGCCCAGCAGCATCCCATCGAATATCCGGACGCCGTCAAAGGGTGGTACCGTGATTTGTACCATCCGTTGATGAAAATCATTCGCAAGCATAAAATTTTGGACAGTTTCCCCGGTCGTACTGAAATGGATTTATACCTGTGGATCATCGAGCATAGATGGTATCTCGGAGAAGAGGCCCATCATGCAATCAGCCTGGAGACTGCCGCTCTCAATTTCGCCAATAAATTCTCCCGTAAACATTTCTTGTCCCTTGAACAGTTTTTCAATAAGCTCTTCCATAATAAAAAGAAAACCGGTCAGAAATGACTCTGGCCGGTTAATATAATTCACGCTCTATCCTCAAATTCGCACTGCGGATTTGACCCCCAGCCAAAAATGATTGGGCAGAACCATCTGGTTACCCTGCACCTCGATGCCGCCCGTACGAGCAGGCTTTTCAGTAATCATGCTGGGATGAACAAAACAGAGAGTCGGTTTTTGACCATACTTGCTCTGATAATACTCTGTGGCGCGTTGGATTTTTGTCGAAAGATCTACTTTTGGATCGTTATCAAACCAGAGCATGCCTGTGTTCATATTTTCTCCTAAATTCTTGTTTGCCATTCTCATTTGTGCAAGTATCGCACCAGCTTATTAGTTCTTATGTTCTATTTATATTATAGAACTTCCGTTCTTGTTTGTCAACCCCCCTCTTTTTGGAACATCAGTGACACCATTTTCATCCCGAATTCAAACGCAGGATTTATCCCTGCACGGCATTCACAAGAAATCCGGACAAACGCCTAAAATGAACGTAATTGTGAATTCCAGGCATTTTAATCAGGGGAAGGACTTCACAGACTGCGAGGGAGATTGCTTACCGATAGAACTGGCACAGGTCTCCCTGCAAAGAAAGCAGGGAGAAGCAATGACAATTTTTCTTTCTTGTGAAAATCGTGATTATCCCTGGAAACAGCATGGATTTTTTTAGGATTTTAAGGTATCCTTTAATTTGCATTATCAATCCTGAAAACAAACGATTCCGATACCCTTATCCGGAGGCACCCATGATTAAAGATCTATTGAAGGATGCAGAAAATCGCATGAAGGGAGCTATCCAGGCCCTGGAAGAAGACTTGAATGGCATTCGAACCGGCCGGGCAAACCCTGGATTGGTGGAAAAGCTGCCGATTGAATATTACGGCATGGAAACACCTCTTTTCCAACTGGCCAGCATCAGCGTCCCTGAAGCCAGGGTTTTAATGATCAAACCCTTTGACCCCTCAACCCTTAAAGCAATCGAAAAATCGATCATGGCGTCCGAATTGAACCTGACGCCTAATAATGACGGAAAAGTAATTCGTTTGAACCTGCCTCCCCTTAATGAGGACCGCCGCCGTGATTTGGTGAAAATCGTTCACAGCCGCCTTGAAGAGAGCCGCATCGCAATTCGCAATATCCGGCGGGATTTGATCAAAGATATGCGCGACTTTGAAAAAGAAAAAATGATCTCGGAAGATGATCTCACGGTTGGTGAAGAAGAACTGCAAAAGTTAACCGATAAATATATCCTTGAAATCGATAAAACCGGCGAACATAAAGAAAAGGAGATCATGGAGGTCTAACCTCCGGATCACTTTGTATGCCTGAAGAATTCAAAAAATTACCGACTCACATTGCCATAATCATGGATGGGAACGGCCGCTGGGCAACTGCCCGCGGCCTTCCGAGAGTCGAAGGACACAGAGTTGGAACCGAAGCGGTGCGCGAAGTAGTTCGTTCCTGCATCGATTTCGGCATCCAATACCTCACTATATATGCTTTTTCCACCGAGAATTGGGCACGGCCGCAGGAAGAAGTGAATGGGCTGATGATGCTGCTGGAGACTGTTGTCGTCAATGAACTCGACGAACTCCACCGTGAAGGAGTGCGCATTCAGCATATCGGCCGTCTGGACACATTGCGTCCGAGCCTGCGCGATAAGATTAAACACGCTGTGGAAATCACTCGTGACAACAAAAAGATGGTTTTCACCATCGCCTGGAATTACGGCGGCCGCGATGAAATTATTAACGCGATCCAAAGTATGATCCGCGACGGCGTGAAACCGGAAGATGTTGACGAAGCGCTGGTCAGCCAATATCTCTTCACTGCAAGCACACCCGATCCAGAATTATTGATCCGTACTTCAGGGGAACTCCGGCTGAGTAATTTCTTGCTCTGGCAGACTGCTTACTCTGAGTGGGTTGTTTCCCCTGTCCTCTGGCCGGATTTTTCGAAAGAAGATTTACGCAAAGCCATCATCGAATACGGCAACCGAGACCGGCGTTTTGGCAAGGTAAAATGAATCCAGATAAATCCCTTAAAACCCGGCTCATCGTAGCAGCCATTCTCGTCCCCCTGGTTTCATTCTTCATCATAATCGGGGGCTGGGCGTTCGCTGTCTTCATGGGGTTGTTCCTGGCGCTGGCTGGTTGGGAATACTGGCGCATGTTCCGGATCGGAAATTATTCGCCTTCTTTATTCTTGATTCTGGTGGGTATCCTCTCACTGATATGCATGCGCTACTATATCCAACTTCAGTATTCAGACCTGTGGCTGACCGTCATAATTTTACTTTGCCTGGGTACTGCAGTCTTTCAACAGGCAAAAAGTGTCCGTTACGCAGGGTTTAACTTTGCTATTACCGTCAGTGCTATTTTGTACATCGGCTGGCTGGGCAGTTATACTATTTCTTTGCGGGCTCTACCGTTAGGGCTGCAGTGGACGCTGTTAGTTGTCTTTGCGGCTTCGATGTCGGATGCTGGGGCTTATCTTTTTGGCAGCCATTATGGGAAACACAAAATTGCCCCGGCGCTCAGCCCCAAGAAATCCTGGGAAGGGTACATTGGCGGGGTCTTCGTCGGCGCCCTCAGCACATGGCTGGCTTGCCTGCTTTTAGCCCACTTTTACCCCAGCCTCAACCCGCTGCATGGCTTGATCCTTGGGACAATTCTGGCCGCGGTTGCACCGTTTGGTGACCTGGCTGAAAGTATGTTAAAGCGTCTTTTCAATGTCAAAGATACCAGCTACATTTTGCCCGGTCACGGTGGAATCTTAGATCGCATAGATTCTTCATTGTGGGCCATCCCCATTGGTTTTTATATTATTTTATTTCTGAAATAATCCATCAATCCCTTTATCCAATCCATTTCTGAGGAGAGTTTCAATGACAGATACCCGTCCAACCCGAAACCTGGCTCTGGATCTTGTGCGCGTGACCGAAGCGGCAGCCTTATCTGCCGGACGCATGATGGGTCGCGGCGATAAAGAAAAAGCGGATGCCGCTGCTGTAAACGCCATGCGTCTGCTGCTCAATCAGATAGATATGGAGGGGGTGATTGTGATTGGCGAGGGTGAGAAAGATAAAGCCCCTATGTTATTCAACGGCGAGAAACTGGGAACGGGGAATGGTCCTGAAGTGGATATCGCGGTTGATCCCGTGGACGGCACCCGCCCTCTTGCGCACGGTCTACCCAATGCCATCGCCACCGTCGCCATGGCTCCCCGCAACGCTTTTTTCAATCCCGGCCCCTTTTTTTATATGAATAAAATCGCGGTTGGACCGGAAGCCCGCAACGCCATTGATATCGACGCGCCTGTCAGCCTTAACCTGTCCCGTATCGCCCAAGCTAAAGGTGTGGATGTTGAGAATCTGACTGTCGTCATTCTGGACCGACCCCGGCATGAAAAATTGATCCGGGAGGTACGCCAAACCGGCGCACGCATCAGCCTTATTCCTGATGGTGACGTCGCCGGAGCCTTGATGACCTCCACACCTGGAACAGGCATCGATGTGCTGCTCGGAGTTGGCGGTACTCCCGAAGGGATTTTGGCAGCAGTGGCTTTACGCTGCACAGGTGGAAATATTCAGGGTAAGTTGTACCCCCGCAACCCTGAAGAAGCAGAAAAAGGACGAAAAATGGGTTACGACATCAATAAAACCCTGACCATGGAAGATATGGTCTCTTCAGAAGATGTGTTTTTTGCTGCCACCGGCATCACCACCGGGTATTTGCTGGAGGGTGTCTCTTATTTCCAGAACGGAGCTCGCACTGACAGCCTGGTCATGCGCGGACTGACGGGTACTGTCCGCCGCATCATCGCCACTCACAGCCTGCGTAAGCTCGACCTCATCAGTTCAATTCAGTATTAAAAAACTGACAGGGCAACGATTGCCCTGTCAGAGTGATTCAGTCGTTCGCTAAACTTTATTTAATGGCGTAAGTGAGGCTGGCATCAATGGAGATGACCATCTGCCCAGCGGAGACCGGTACACTCGATCCGCCCCCACCAATGGCTTTGGCATCATAGACTGGGGTCGCAGATCCGCTCGTTGAAACACTAATGGTCTGCAAATCACCAAGGGTAACTCCAGCAGATTTGGCGATTTCCGCAGCTTCAGTTTTCGCTTTTTGAATGGCCAGATCGCGTGCCTGAGAAGTGGCAGCGTCTTTATCTTGGACATCAAATGTGATGCCGTTGATCGTATTGGCACCAGATTTGACGACTGCATCCAGCAATTTACCCAGTGAATTGAGATCGCGCACGGTAACATAAACTGTATTGTCGACCGCGAAAAACTTTTTTGAGACTGAGCCATCTGGAGCATAGGTCGTCATTGGATAAACATTAAAACTGGATGTCTGAATATCCTTAACATCCACACCCAGGCCAGTCAATGTAGTGGAAATTGCCTGTGATTGCGTGTTGTTATTGGTTAATGCCGTAGAGACATCATCAGCTTCGGTGTGCACGCCCACATTGATATAAGCAATGTCAGGAGTGATATAGACTTCACCGCTCCCCGTCGCAACCAATGTTCGCGGGGTAGCTGTAGTAGTAGTAGAGGCAGGTTGAGACGGCGTCGAAGTACAGGCTGCCAGAATCCCCATCACCAGTAATCCAGACAAAATGACTAAAAATTTTCGTTTCATTTGAAACTCCTTATTTGATTTAATCTTACACATTATTGACGCAAATTCGCCTGAAAAGTTCCTTAATTAAATTAAACCCGGATTCTACATCGCCGGATCACTCAATGAAATGCAATTTTGCGGTTCGACGTCAAGCCCAAAGTAGTAATTGTTAGCCCAAAATAGTAATGTTAATAAAGTCAGTATTGACTGACATTACTGAAATATGTATACTTATGTTGTTTTCACGCTAAATGTATCGAGGTAGGGTGCTTATGCAGACAGATAAAAAATCCTCGTTAATCCAGCTTAACCAACAACAACTGTCTTTTATTGAAAAGAATGGTCTTCATTTAGAACAATCCTGTGGTGTTCCACGCATCTCCGGCAGGATTGTTGGTTTGTTGATGGTGCTCTCCCGCCCAATTACGATTGCCGAAATTTGTAAGACTTTACATGTCAGCCATGGCAGCGTCTCGACAAATCTGCGTCTGATCACGATGATGAGTCTGGCCAAAAAGGTGACGCTCACCGGCGTCCGTTTTGATTACTACCAATTTTCATCTCAAGGCTGGGTAGAGATCATCAAACAAAAGATGGCCAATGCTCAATCTCTGCAAAACCTAGCGTCTGAAACCATCGAAGCTCTGGAACCGAGCGGAATTGTAAAAACACGTTTTGAAGAGATGGTCATTTGGTCCAGTATAGTTGATCAAAAATACAATGAGATTTTAGAAGAGTGGAGAAACCGAAATGTCTGAAGACCCTCATCTCCTCATCCAATGGAGGGAAATTCAGTTTTTTCAGATTTATAAAAAAGGAGGACTATTGAAGGAAACTTATCAAATTAATTGATAGCAGCCGGCACCTCTTCGAGGCAAATCCGCCGGTTAGACCGCTACGATGTTCAATTATGATTTTGCATATTCTAAGGATAGGAACTCATGAAATCAAATACTCCTTCAAAATCAATCAATGTTTTACTGATTATTGCACTAGTAATGGTTCTGGCAGGAAATATCCTTGCTAGCAGTATTCAAACGGTTGGGGGAACAGTGACCATTAAAGATGTCCGGTTTATGGGCACCAATGGGATCCAGATGAGCGGTCTACTTTACATTCCCAAGAGTATTTTCTCCACCGATTCGAAAGGCGCTACAGTAGTAACTCCCGCTCCTGGTATCCTGGCCGTTCACGGCTATATCAATTCACGCGAAACCCAGGATGGTTTTGCCATCGAATATGCCCGCCGCGGTTATGTAGTACTGGCGCTTGACCAAACAGGTCACGGCTATTCAGACGGCCCTGCGTTTGCTAACGGTTTCGGCGGGCCCGATGGGCTTGCATATCTACATTCTTTGAACATCGTCGACCCGAATAATATTGGTATTTCCGGTCACTCGATGGGCGGTTGGGCCGTGGTTGTTGCAGCTCAGGTCCTACCGTCGATGTATAAATCGATGGTGCTTGAAGGATCATCGACCGGCACTTATGGCGGGAATCCCGGAGATGCTACTTTCCCCCACAACCTTGGATTAATTTATTCCAAATTCGATGAGTTTGCACCGTTGATGTGGGGAATCCCCATCGCGCTGAATGCTGGTTCGGGACCGAAATTAGAGGCTCAATTCGCTACCACAAGCCCGGTAGTACCCAATCAGTTGTACGGTTCCATCGCTGATGGAACTGCGCGCTACTGGTACCAGCCCACCACCAATCATCCCGGTGATACCTTCTCAACCGTTGCCATCGGTGACGCGGTCGATTGGTTCCAGAAAACACTTAGCGGTGGCAGCAGCCTTCCTCCTTCCAACCAAATCTGGTATTGGAAAGAGATCGGTAACCTCATCGCCTTAATCGGGTTCATCCTCTTCTTGTTCCCGTTAGGTAGCCTGCTGCTCAAGACCAGATTCTTTGGTGATGTTGCTGAACCCATGCCTGTTGCAAAACCCGCCATAGGCTGGGGATGGTGGTTAGGGGCGGTTCTTGCCATTGCTATCCCGATCGCTACCTATTACCCGATGATGACCAGCACCTACGTCAAACTGGGTGTGCTGACCTCACAGTCTATCACCAATGTAGTAATGACCTGGGCACTTGTCAACGCAGTCATTTTCCTGGCTCTTTTCCTTCTCTGGCACTTCTTCCTGAACAAGAAAAACGGCGGCAATTTCCACAGCTACGGTTTGACCTGGGAGGGTGGTAAATTGCACTGGGGCAAGATCGGCAAATCCCTGCTGCTGGCCATAATTATCACTTTCTGCGGCTATCTCCTGCTCGCGTTATCGGATTTCTTCTTCAAAACCGATTTCCGCATCTACGTTTTCGCGGTCAAGCTGATGAGCCTGGTGCAATTCAAGGTATTCCTTGGCTATCTGATCCCATTCTTCGTTTACTTTTTCGTCGCTGGTATGGTCCAGAATTCACAGATGCGGCTGGACGGTACCAAGGGTCAGGTTCCTATGTGGAAAGCGATGCTCGTCAACATCGTTCTGATCATCATCCCTTACATCATCCTGAACCTGTGGGAGTACATTCCCTTGTATATGGGTAAAGCCCTGCCGAATGATGCCCTCACAACCATTGTCATGTACCAGTTCATCCCGATCCTGGGTATTTCGGCAGCAATTTCAACCTTCTTCTTCCGCAAGACCGGGCATGTATGGGTAGGCGCTTTCTTGAACACCATGATCCTCGTTTGGATCATGGTCGCAGGTACCGCCATCCAATTCGCGCTCTAGTCAGTTTGTATCAGAATAAATCGGGGCTGATGTTCAGCCCCGATTTATATTTAATCATCTGATGACCTTAATAGAAAGTGAAGAATGCTTAACTGGTTATACCGCAATCTACAATTAGGGCAAGATTAAGTCTGAATATTTTACTATTCCTTTTTTTTAGAGAGTACATTTGATGCCTGAGCATCGAAGTCACTTATCAAAAACGGCAATAGTAATCAAATCGACTGAAGAACTGTTAATACGCAGCAATTTTATTCTGCCTAAAAATGGCGCTGGTTTTTTTACCCCCTCAGAAAAACGCCAGTAGTTACATCACTTACTTGGTACGACGAGATAGACGCAATTTAAAGCGATTACAACTTACCAGTTTCCCTTACCTGGGGGTTTTCCTTTTGACAGCATTCTTAAATGACTTTCCATTAAAAATGAGGATGAGAAAAACTCATCCTCATTTTCAGGGTAAAGATCAGGGAATTTCTTGTATGACCAGATCACCGACCGCAACATTGACGGTCAATTCCACTAGCGATGTACTGGAAGTATTGGAATCAATCAGACCGTCCTTACTGGTATATCCTGCCGGGAGTTGTTTTCCGGCTGCACCGATATTGGCATGCAAGATTAAATGAGTAGATTTAGGAACGCGGAGTACCAGTTCCCCCACAGCCACCTGGATTCTCCCTTTTACACTACCAGTTGCCGGCAAAGTCAGCACAGTCTGCCCTACTGCCAAATCGCTGCTGATTGTATCCACATGGGTTTTCGTCAAATCCTCCTGAATATTTCCCACGCCCATTATGGTCGTCAAGTCAAGCGGAATATCCGGGTTGACCTTCAATTTCCAGGGCGCTGATGTGCTGAAAGGTCCCATGACAACACCGGCCCCTTCCAGAGTCAACTGGCTATTTCCATCCTCCGGTGCCTGATAATCTGGCGAAAGTGTCATATTATTTGGCAACCCAATGGAGCCATCGACCAGAACAGAACTGGCTGATCCGCCTGAAACTGATAATTCACCAGCTGCCATCGAGAATTTCAAGGACGATTGTTGAGCTCCATCCAGTGATTGCGTAAACTCCGATGTCTTGATGCCGCCGTTGAGAGGGGAGGCAATTGAAAGCCAAACAATTCCGGCAACGAGCAATAACCCTAACCCAACACGCCCAAGTGTATTCCAGGCCGAGTGATCACGCCCAAAAGCCACATCCAGACCCCAGGCAATCAGCAAGATCGGCCACAAACGCAGAAGCAGTTCCAGACTGTTCCATTGTAAATAATGAAGGTTTCCCAGTAAAAGCACTGTTCCCAGTCCAATACCGACCAGCGACCCCACCCAACTATTGCGCTGATATAAGCCATCCAGGCCGCCGATAATAAAAATCAAAGGCCAGTATGTGCTTATAATTCCCCAGGCAGTATTCTGAATGGTACCCAGGTTCACCAGAAGTAGAAAAATACCCATGACGACAAGCAAGAACGGAAAGAAGATGCTGTGTGGTCTTCGTATTTCGTTCGTGCGCTTATTTTCCATGTGTCCCTCGTACCAATAATGCCACTCCAGCGATCAGGATCAGAGCAGCCCAGATAACACCGCTGTTTAACCAGGTAAGCCAAGGAAAATTAAGCTGCTTTAGCACGAGGAAACCGCCCATGAGGACCAGTGCAATACCGATAAAACGAGCTGTATTCTGGTTTGGGTTACTGACTGCTTTCACGAAGTCATCACGAACCATACCGGCTCGTTCCTTGAACTCACCGCCGCCAAAGTGCCCGGATTGATCCGGGTTAACCACGTGCCCTTCGGGAGGGAGAATGACCCACAAGATGATGTACAGAAGCGGTCCGAAACCACCCACCAGAGTTAGAATGATAAAGAACAGCCGCACGATGGTGATATCCACGCTCAGATAAATTCCCAGACCCGAACAAACACCACCCAACATTTTATTTGATGTACTACGATAGAGACGATTTTGCATTGATCACCTGCCTAAGATTTCTGAGTATTGATTGAGCGCACGATCATATATCCGCCGCCAAGGACCAAAATCGCCGGCCAAATATACCCAAAAACAGAATTGACCATTACACGGGAGCCAATCATCAACAATGTTCCAAGCACCAGACAAATTCCTGCTGGAATCCAGGGCCATTTTTCAGACCTTCCTACCGGCATCAAACCAACTACCGCGAAAGTGAATCCCAACCCCAGGAAGAAGACCGCTCCACTAGCCAACCCATTATTGATATACGGGGTTATTCCTGCGACTGCTGCCAGCGTGAAAAGCACACCCGCCGGGATAACAGCCCACCAAGCATCCTGTCTGACCAGCAATACGATAAGAAAAGCCAGCCCAATTGAGCCCAGGAACAGACTACCGCCAAAATGGTTTGCAAACCCCGGGAAGAACTCTGAGGTTGCGATTAAAGCTCCCAGACCTAATAAAACCAGGCCCGGGATCGCAGCCCACCAGTTCTCGCGGCGGTTATTGAGCAGTACGAAGATAAAAGCCAGGCCAGCTAATATAAAAGCCATGGCGACAATTACAGAACCCAGGTGAATGGGAAGATGGAAAATTTGCTGTAACAGAAACAGGCCGCCCAATAAGATTAATGCGATTCCCAAAAAAATTCGTCGCGCTGATGTATTCAAAATAACCTCCGTTAATTGATATCGACTGAACCGACGCCAGTCTCTATTGAAAGATCGACTTTATTCAAAACTGTGTCAAAGTCTTTGGACACATAATCCTCACCATTGTGAATGAAACGAGAAGAATCGATGTGTAAACCCGAAAGCCCGCTTTGCACATGGATGCGCGCTCCCACACCTGCCGGAATATGGATCTTAACCGATGCCACACCGGATTTAATTTTCGCCTCAGTCAAACCGGCTGCGGCGGGCAGGGTTATCTCATTGGAACTGGCGCCAGTCTCCAGGGTCAGGTTCGTTACTTTGAGCCCTGACAGGTCCAAAGTTGATTCACTCGCGCCTGTTTTAAAGAACAGTTTGAGAGGAATCTCCGATGTCAGTCCGACGACCCATTCAAATCCATGAGAACCCATAGACCAGGGGCCTTCGAAGGGGACCTCTGAAGGAGTGTTCAGTTGTAAATCGGTAAAACCGGCATTGCGGTGAATTTCTGAACTGACCCCGCCTGTAAACCAGCCGTTGATTAACTCACCGGGGCGAGCACTGCTATTCACTTCCAGATGCCCACCTCCATGATGGAAAGTAATCTCAGCAGAAGTGTCATTCTGCAGCGGAATGGTCGATTGAATCGTATCCATACTTTTTCTTCCCCATCTTGGACCTAATAAAAACCATAGGCCCAACAAGACCAGCAAAACCGGCCAGAAGAAATTCCAAACATTCCACTTCAAGATGTTTAGATTATTGAGCAATAATGTCGCGCCCACAAGCAGAATAACCAATCCCCAGAACAAATTTGATTTTTTCATATTAATTTCCTCTTTATTAAAATGTCCCAATTAATTGCGGTTGCGAAAGAATGAACGAATTCCAATCAGGAGCCCTGCCGCTATCAAAAGAATCGGCCAGTACGGTCCCATCCATGTAAATCCTCTAAAGATTGCTCCGAAAACGACGAAAAGGAGCAGGCTGGTACCGATCAAATCTAGAGCGTGTCCAGCATCATAGCGACCCCAGCCGCCTAATACCTTCGCCAGCAGCATGCCCACGCCTACAAAACCGGGGATCAATGCCCAGGCATACGACCAGCTCGCCCATAAACCGGTTACGTTTTGCACCCAAAGGATTCCGCCGATGCCGCCTATGATAGAAGCGGGAATAGCCATACCAGGCACACCAATAACCAGGCCGAGCAGCAGCAGCCCCAGAGCGACTGCCTCGATGATTATTGGCCAGGAATTGGCCTGATTCAACAGGTCGTGAAACGCAGGGATTAGATTGGCTGCGATAAAGAATCCACCTAAAACGACCAGAATAACACCTAAAGTAAGACTTGATCTTTTACCTTTATCCATAATTACCTCACTCATATGCTTGTATTTGTTAATTCATATACGCTCCAGTTTTGCAGAAGTTGCAAAACAAGCAGGCAGAAAACCTTTTTGCCAAAAGGTTTTTATTTATCCCTTCAGAATTGACCGCGGTATTAACAAGGAGGCTTGACAAACGCCTAAATAACTGTCATTGCGAGACCCGGTTCCTTCGGGTCGAAGCCTGCCCTAGTTATTTTGGGGCAATCTCAATGTAACTGATACGGAAACAACCAGGGATTGCTTCGTCGCTGTGATTGCTCCTCGCAATGACAGAATAGTTTGTCAATGCGAGACCCGGTTCCTTCGGGTCGAAGCCTGCCCTAGTTATTTTGGGGCAATCTCAATGTAACTGATGCGGAAACAACTAGGGATTGCTTTGTCAATGCGAGCGAGTTCTTTGCGAGAGAAGTAATCTCACCCCAGAAAATAATATAAAATCATGAATGGGGCAATGTTGATCAGTTTTTCTTACCCTTGACTTTCGAGAATAATCGCATATAATACGGACAATATTTGTCATCTTTTTGATAGAAATTAGGAGCAAAATGGGATTGTATTGCTTGTGTACGCGGCGGGGATTGTAGCTTTTACCGCCTGACTCTTTAGAAAATCATTAAACGATCAGCTTTTCGGGTGGTAGGGCACAACCTCGCACATCCTTATGTGTCTCGCGTGTCAGTGCCGCTTTTAATTTAAGCTGATCGTTTGCTATTTAATATTGGAGAAACAATGAAAATTGCTCATGATGTCACTGAACTAGTGGGAAACACTCCCCTGGTTCGCTTAAATCGTTTGAATCAGGGCGGCGTAGCCCAGGTAGTATTAAAACTCGAATATTTCAACCCGTCCCATTCCGTCAAAGACCGCATCGGTGTTGCAATGATCGATGCCGCCGAAAAAGCCGGTTTGATCCACGAAGATTCGATTATTCTGGAACCTACAAGCGGGAATACGGGGATTGCCCTGGCCTTCGTGGCTGCGGCACGCGGTTATAAATGCACCCTGGTCATGCCGGAAACGATGAGTAAAGAACGGCGCATGCTCCTGCGCGCCTACGGTGCCGAATTGATCCTCACCCCTGGCAGTGAAGGCATGCCTGGAGCTATCCATAAAGCTGAAGAATTAGCCGCTTCAGATAAACGTTACTATATGCCTCAACAGTTCAAGAACCCGGCGAACCCTGAAATTCACCGCCGTACCACTGCTGAAGAAATCTGGCGCGATACCGATGGAACGGTCGACTTTCTGGTCGCGGGGGTTGGTACGGGTGGAACCATCACCGGCATTGGCGAAGTGCTTAAGGCACGCAAACCCTCTGTAAAAGTGATTGCGGTGGAACCGGATGCCTCACCAGTATTATCCACCGGCGTCAAAGGTCCTCACATTATTCAAGGCATCGGAGCCGGGTTCGTGCCGGAGGTGCTTAACGTGAAAATCTATGATGAAATCATCCGCGTCAAGAACGATGACGCATTAGACACCGCCCGCGCTCTGGCCAAACAGGAAGGCTTGCTGGTAGGGATCTCAGCCGGCGCTGCCACGTGGGCAGCTCTGCAGCTTTCTGCTCGACCCGAAAACAAGGGTAAATTGATTCTGGTGATCATTCCAGATTTTGGTGAACGCTATCTCAGCACTGTGCTGTATTCCAATCTGGCAGATTAACCGCTTTCAAGCCCGTTTCTGCCGGAATTCAATCACGAAAGATACACGCACTCCAGCTTTAAGGATTTGAAAATGCCATTTTTTAGAACTGTACGAGAAGATATCCATTCCGTTTTCGAGCGCGACCCAGCCGCCCGTTCAACGATTGAAATTCTGCTGTCCTATCCGGGACTGCATGCCATTTGGGCCCACCGTATTGAACATTGGTACTGGACTCATGGATTAAAGACCTTCGCGCGCTGGCTCTCGACTATCACCCGCTTTTTCACAGGAGTCGAGATTCATCCCGGCGCGCAAATCGGACGCGGCTTTTTCATCGATCACGGTATGGGGGTCGTCATCGGGGAGACCGCTGAGATCGGCCAGAATGTGACCCTGTATCACGGCGTCACCCTTGGCGGCGTCAGTCTGGAAAAAGGCAAGCGCCATCCAACCCTGGAAGATGGAGTGGTCGTCGGTACGGGTGCCAAGGTGCTGGGGAATATTGTCATTGGCGCCAACAGCCGCATCGGCGCTAATGCTGTGGTCGTCCACTCGGTACCGCCTGACTCAGTGGTTGTCGGCGTGCCCGGTCAGGTAGTGGTTCGCAGTCATTCCAGCACAGGTCACCCCGACCTGGAACACGGCCGGATGCCGGATGCCATCGGCGACTCGGTGGTCTCTTTGATGAATCGACTCGACCGCGTGGAAAAGCTGCTCAATATGCGCCTCCCGCAGATCCCTTCTGAACCGGGTGACGGCGGACACCTGGAGCCAGGCAGCATCCATACGCCTGATCACGGCCTGTGGCACGGTGAAGATTTTCAGATCTAGAGAAACAAGATTTTCTTACAAAAACGGCGTCCTCAAAAGGGACGCCGTATCTTTTTACTCTTGTGTTTTCTTCTTCGGGGTGCGGGGTTTCTTTACCGGTGCTTGGGCTTCCGGTAATGGATCACCAGCGGAGTTTTGCGAAGCTGGCTTTGCCGCTCTTTTCTTTTTGACCGGTGCCGGTGCGGGTAGTTTAGATTCCACCGGACTCGCAGCTTTTGCTTGCTGTGAAGCAGGTTTCGGAGTTCTCTTCTTCTTAGCCGGTTCCTCTGCGGCAGGCAGAACAGTTTCGGGGTGATTCTTTCCAGATGGGTTTTGAACAGCCTGCGCGGGACCCGGTTTGGCAGGTTTGAAGAACATGAAGAAGATCGCCACAGCCAGACCCAAGGCGCTTAGAATCACCAATGCCAGGCCCAAAGTCTCACGGTCCAAGGGCGGCAAGATCGGAGCTGCCGCAGGGGTCGGCGTCACTGTCGACGTGACGGTAAGCGCCGGGCGCGGTGTCTTCGTGGCTTTGTTCGAAGACGGAGTGCGCGTCGGATAGATAGGGGTAACCGTAAATGTAGGTGTAACGGTAGGCGTCGGAGCCTGCTTAATGACTAATTTTTGACCTTCATAGATATTGTTGGAGGTCAAATTATTCTCTTCCTTCAGGTATGCCAGAGTGATGCCGTAAGCCAGCGCGATATCGAACAGGGTTTGACCGTATTTCACGATATGGTAGATATAGCCATCTTCGCTTGGAGTGGACGTGGTGACCGGGTTCATATATTGGCTGGTATCCGTGGTGGGTGCTTGTGTACCAGGGCCTAGAGTATTCGACTGTGTGGGCGCAACTTCTCCCGCGATGCTGCCTGCCTGCAGGACATAATAGGTTTCACCATTGGCAGAAGCAATTCCTGCCCCCACGTAGGTGTACTGTGGATCAGTTGCCGGCAGCATATGGGCAGCATCCGACCAATAGCTGGCCAAAATATTGATTGTCATGGTCGTATGCATCGCCCAGTTTTCGGTAACAAAAATAGTCTTTCCACCACCGAAACCAAACCCTGCACAGCGGGTCGAAGCCCCATCATAACCCAGATAAACCAGATGGGTCGTTGCCTGTATGTCAGCCATCGTCTCGGCAGTCCATTGGGCACAACTATCCAGGGTGGCACTCTCCACAAGGGCCGGCAGACCATATGAACCTGTGCGATAACCGTTCATCAAGTCGATCATGTCGCCAGTAGTGACAGAACTATCCGCGCGAACAGAGCTCTGAGGGGATACCAGAGCGGCGCAAACCAAAGAAATAATTATCAGTAAATTTAAAGAGATTCGGCGCATCAAGGAAATATTATACTCGATGCGCCGGACATATTTGTCACTTTTGTCAAGCCTTAAAAACAGTTATTTTAATGCAAACTCCTGTCTGAAAAATTCGTACTCATTGCTTCAGCCACTAACAAGAAATCACTGGCTGAGATCATGCCAACGACCTTCCCGCTTTCATCCGCGACCGGCAGATGGTGAATATGATTTACCCGCATCAACGATGCAACTTCATTGATCTGCATGGATGGAGAGACTGTAATCAAAGGAGAAACCATGATCTCACTGATCCTGGTTTCGGCTGGGTTTTTCCCCTGAGCAACGATCTTATCGCTCACGTCGATGGCAGTGACGATTCCATAATCATTTTTGTCGGTCTTTTCTACAATAATGCTATCCGCATAGCGGTGGCGCATCGTTGCCAGCGCTTCTTTGACTGTGGCATCAGGTTTTATAAAGACGACCAGGTCTTTCATCCAATCTCTGACGGTTGTTGACGACTGCATCTTTTTTCTCCTTTTGCTTTCTGTGGTTGTAAAATGGCCTAAAGTTTCATCCATAGCCTATACTCAATTTATTACTTTACACATAAAAAGTCAACCGCAATTTGTCAGCCGCTTGCGCTTATTCCATCACTCAGGCCAATTCCAGGTGCGCAGGCGCTCGATCAAAGCATAGGCGGTTAAATCCAATTGAATAGGCGTCACCGAAACATAGCCGGCTGCCAGATCGCCAAAATCGGTACCCTCTTCCACCACTCCAGTCGGTGCTTCTCCACCGATCCAATAATAAGGCCTCCCGCGTGGATCCTCGCGGCTTATCAATTCATCGCGGTAGATGCGCATCCCCTGACGCGAAATGCGGAACCCTTTCAATTTCTCTTCTTTCAAATAAGGAACATTGAGATTCAACAATACATAAGGCGGCAGGTGCTGCTGCATTAACGCGGCCGCCACTCTGCGGGCGCTGCTGGCTGCCGCAGCGTAATCCACTGGGCCGGATTGGTATTCCGGAGCATCCAATGAGACCGCAATGGCCGGGATTCCCGAGATGACCGCTTCCATCGCCGCCGTGACCGTGCCGGAGTAGGTGACATCATGCCCGATGTTGGCATTGGGGTTAATTCCCGAGACCACCAGATCGATTGCTTCCGGGATCAAGCCCATCACTGCCAGCGCCACGCAATCCGAAGGGGCACCGTCGCTGGCCAGCGCCGGTGAGCCATCTGCCAATTCCACCGGTTTGGCGCGCAGCGGGCGTGAGAGGGTTTTCACATGCCCGGACGCGCTCCAGTTATGGTCAGGAGCCAGCACCGAGACTTTGCCTAGCGCGCGCAAAGCCTGAACCAGCGCCAGCAGACCTGGAGCAAACACACCGTCATCGTTGGTAACCAGAATATGCATTCCTCATCCTTTTATTTCACTAAAACTGTATGAATTGATTATACATAACCGTCCTGGTTTTATTACCCTATTTACTGGCCAAAGCCATCGGAACACTAATAAATGCAGGGCAATTGCATCATGAAAATTTGTTCTATGAAAAGCCAATAATTTGTCCTTGCGAGCAATCTCAGAGCTAGTTAGAGATTGCATCACAGTTTGGAAAAGCACCAAACTGTTCGCAAAGACATTCTCAGGCTAGATTGTGACCCCAATACTCATTCAAAGTTTATGATCAGACATTAGATGCAATTGCCCTGCTAATAAATGCTTTCTCGCTATGCTCCTTCTTCTACTGCTTTATAATTGTATTCTGATTGGGACGAAACCATTGTAGACCCCAATTCCGCCAAGTTTTATGATATACTTTATCGGCTGTGCTAAAAGCCACAGCACTATCTCACACGCCTCCCGATTCTTCCTGCGTGCTGCCAAAAGCAGTGAGGGAAGAGAAAAAAGGAAGCGGATGTAAAACGCAAAGGAGCAACACAATGAGTTCCATTATTTCAATGAAAGCTTTATTGGAAAGTGGTGTGCATTTCGGACACCGAACGAACAAATGGAATCCTTACATGCGTCCATATATCTTCACCGAACGCAACGGAATCCATATCATCGACCTTCAGCAAACCGTCAAATTATTAACCAATTCCTATAATCTGGTTCGAGATACCATCTCAGCCGGCGGAGTGGTGATGTTTGTCGGCACCAAGCGCCAGGCGCAGGAAACCATTACCGAAGAAGCAATTCGCTGTGGAATGCCCTACGTCACCGAGCGCTGGCTGGGCGGAATGATCACCAACTGGTCCACTATGTATACGCGTATTCAGGAACTGGAACGTCTGGAAAAACTGCGCGACAGTGGTGAGATCAACCGCTTAACCAAAAAGGAAGGTCTGCTCATCGAACGTGAAATCAAACGTCTCGAAATCCGTCTTTCCGGTGTTCGCAACATGAAACGGCTCCCTGACCTGGTCTTCATCGTGGACGTCTTGCGCGAGCATACCGCTGTTCACGAAGCCAACCTCAAAGGTGTTCCCGTAATTGCCCTGGTCGATACCAATTGTGATCCCAGCGGCGTCGATTACGTGATCCCCTCCAACGATGACGCCATCCGCGCCATCAAACTGTTGGTCGGCAAAATTGCCGATGCAGTTATCGAGGGCAAAGCCATGAACAAGGACGCCGACATTGAAGCTGAAGCAGCCGCTGAGAATCAAACAGCTCGCCCGGCAGCCAGCGCACGCCCGCGTATGGACGAGGAAAGCACTCTGGAAGATAAAGATTTGCTTGGCGCTTCCACCCTGGCCAAACTCTCTCCAAAAGATGTTGATGCACTCGAAGATGTCGAAGAAGAAGAAAAATAATCCGAGTACCCGGTTCGCACGTGTTCATGCATTGCAATGAGATGTGTTTTTCCGGTAAAATAATATAAATAAAAGGAACGCACATGGCGATTACGACTGAAATGATTAAAACACTACGCGAATCCACAGGCGCCGGCTTTTTAGACTGCCGTAAAGCCCTCGAACAGTCAGACGGCGATATGGCTAAGGCCCTGGATTTCTTACGCGAGAAGGGTCTTGCTACCGCGACCAAACGCTCCGGCCGCCAGGCTTCTGAAGGTGTGCTAGAACTGTACACTCACGGCAACGGCCGCGTTGGTGTGATGGTGGAAGTGAACTGCGAATCTGATTTTGTGGGCCGCTCGGCAGCCTTCCGGGAACTCGCACACGAAATTGCTTTGCAAATCGCAGCCACCAGCCCAGACTATATCTCCGAAGCAGATGTCCCGGCCTCAGTGATTGAACACGAGACCATGATTGCCACTGCCAAAGCCAAAGAGGAAGGCAAACCTGATTCAGTGCTTCCGCGCATCGTCGAAGGCTCTTTGAAGAAATTCAAGGATGAATTCGTCCTGATGAATCAGCCCTACATTCGGGATGAAACCATCACAGTGCAGGAATTGGTCAATCAGAAAATCGCCGCTATTGGCGAGAATATCATCGTCCGCCGCTTTCAGCGCTGGGCATTAGGCCAAACTACGGCCGAAGCTGCTGAAGAAGAGTAAAATGATCGAAGACCAACCGAAAGGTTGGTCTTTTCTTAATCTCCAGGAGGAAATCATGGAATCACTCAAATTTCACCGGATTTTGTTAAAACTAGGCGGCGAGTCGCTGGCAGGCGTGAACGGGATTGGCATCGACGCGAAGCAGGCATCTGATATTGCCCGCCGGGTCAAGGAAGTCCGCGACCTGGGTGTTGACGTAGCCATCGTCATCGGCGCCGGCAATTTGTGGCGCGGCCGTACCGGTCAAGAAATGGGCATGGACCCCGCGACAGCCGACTACATGGGCATGCTGGGAACAGTGATGAATGCGCTGGGGCTCATGGACGCTCTCGAACACCTTGGCGTCATGACCCGGGTGATGACCTCCATAGAAATGCACACGGTAGCTGAACCTTACATCCGCCGCCGCGCCATCCGCCATCTGGAAAAAGGCCGGGTGGTCATTTTAGGCGGGGGAACGGGTAACCCCTACTTCTCGACGGATACTGCCGCCGCCCTGCGCGCCACCGAAATCGGTGCTGATGTGCTCATCAAAGCCACCAAAGTTGACGGTGTCTACGACAGCGATCCGCGCAAGAACCCTGACGCCGTCAAATTTGACACGATCACCTATCTGGACGCGATCAACCGCCGCCTCGAAGTGATGGATTCGACCGCGCTCACCATGTGCATGGATCACAAAGTCCCCATTCTGGTGCTGAACCTGTGGGACGAGAAAGCCCTCAAAGCAGCTTTATTTGGAGAAAAAATCGGCACATTGGTTTGTTGAGCGTTTTAATCATACACGTAGGGGCACGGCATGCCGTGCCCCTACGACACACTAACAATGAAATAATTAAACCAGACAAAGAATATCGTTTGTCTGGTTTTTCATTTAATGCTCTTTAACTATGTTATTCTTTGAGAGGGAGTCTGGTTGACAAATTCATTAGTTGTATTATTAATCAAGCATCAATACGATTTTTGCTGATTATTCAACATTCATCTTCCGCACGAGATATTTAAATAGCACCTAAAAAAGAGAAAATTATGAAAAACAAATGGATAAAAAATGCTTGTGTCTGTATTTTAGTGTTAGCGCTGGCTGCCTGCGCCGCCCCTATTCAACAACCCACCGTCGATAGCGCCGAGTTAGGCACCATCGTTGCACTGAACGTTCAACTCACCATGTCTGCCGCCACAGTTGCCGCATTGATGGCAGTTAAATCCGACACACCCATCCCCACCAGCCAACCGACCAACACGGCGACGCTTACTCCGGAACCCTCCCTGACCCCCACGCTGTCTGGTGTGTGGGTGACTATGGCACAAAATACCAATTGCCGCCTTGGGCCCTCCACAGCCTGGGCTATCGTTACCACCCTTGACCAGGGAACCCAGGTCCAGGCAGTAGGGATGACCAAAGATGAAAGCTATTATTATGTCCGTGTCATCGACACAGCAGTGCGCTATTGCTGGGTCTGGATCCAATCCACTTCGGTCACTGGAAATATCAACAGTCTGCCGGTTTTCACGCCCATGCCCACAGTCACCCCATCCATCACGCCTACCCCAGCCGCCAACTTTACCTTGAGCTACGATTCTCTGACCAGCTGCTCCGGTAAATATGCCCTGCGGTTGATGGTAAAAAATATCGGTTATCTCACCTGGCAATCGATCAAGATTGTCATTGTGGATAATACGTCAAGCACCACTTTGACCTACTCATCAGATAATTTCATTGGCTATTCAGGCTGTGCCATCAGTCAACAGCAAGCTGACCTCACCAATGGTGAAGATGGCATCGTTTCTAATTACAACCCCGGTCGATTCACTTACAATCCTACCGGTCATTCCTTGTTGGTCACTGTGAGCTTGTATTCCGAAAACGGGCTTTCTGGTACTGTGATCACCAAAACCCTGGCTGTAACCCCATAATCCGCAGATTCTGCGACCATTGATGAACTCCAGGTAATTTCACAGCCTGTGAAAGAATTAAATCAAACCCTGCCCGACCGAAAAATGTTCATTTCTAACGGCCGGGCATTTTGAATTTGTCATCAATAAATCTCATACAGAAGTGTCGAGGATAACATTTAATTTCCCCCTTATGATAAAATTTACTAAAATATCATTCAACCTGGAGGAATAATGAACGAACTCGTTGATCTTATCGTCAAGAAAACCGGAGTTTCGGCTGCCACTGCCACCACCATCGTCAATATCGTGTTGAATTATGCCACCAAGAAATTGCCGGCTCCAATTGCCACCGAGCTGACAACACTCATTAATAACGAAGCCGTCGTATCTGAAGCAGAATCATTGATCGGTGGTCTGGCCGCCACTCTCGAAAAGAACGCCGCAAATAAAAAGAAGAAATAATTAGTCTAAGCTACTCAAAACGATCCCAAACAAGTAGTTTTTGGGATCGTTTTTGATATCCGCGCCATTTCCAGTTGGTGGGGTTGAATTTCGAGTTCGGATTATGTATGCTGATAATGTATTTGATAATTCGAAATGAGGATTAGATGAAACAAAAAATACTGATTGGTCTGGTTACTATTTTACTGGTTTTCACTTTATCTGCCTGCAATCTACCCTTTGAGCAGACGCCAGCAGTGGACACAGCAGCAATGAATACCATAATCGCCCAGCAAGTCCTACAAACCCAAACCGCTATGGTGCTGGACACCCAACCCGGCACGGCGGCAGCCAACTTAACTGAAACGGCAGGCACGGAAGTAATACCCACTTCCACAATTACACTTACCCCCACCCTGCCTGTGACCGCTACACCGCAAGATGTATGGCTGACTATCACTCAGAATTCCAATTGCCGCAGCGGGCCGGCCAATTACTATCTGCTCATCACAACCTTTAAGACTGGTGACCTGGTTCAGGCCATTGGCCGCAATCCGCTGGGGGATTACTATTTTGTGCGCAACCCCTCTGTGGCGCAGGGGTATTGCTGGGTCTGGGAAAAATATGCCACCATCAGCGGAGATCCCGGTATTTTACCAATGTTCACTCCGCAACCCACACCCACACCTTCAATCACCCCAACCAGAGCTCCAGCATTTTCGACTAGCTATGATTCATTAACTAGTTGTTCTGGGAAGTATGCCTTGCGTATTTTCGTCCGCAACACGGGTGGGGTTACCTGGAAATCCATTCGCATCGATATTACCGATAACACTGCCAGTAAATCCTTCACCCATATCTCGAATGATTTCCAGGCTTACTCTGGATGCACCGCCGGCGTCAGCCAGACGGATCTGGCTCCCAGTGAAGAAGGCATGGTCTCTAATTACAACCCGGGGCAGTTCTCGTACAATCCGACCGGACACGACCTCAGCATTACGGTTACACTGTATTCGGAAGATAGCTACAAAGGCATATCCCTTCAGCAAAGCTTCAAGGTCACCCCTTGATTTTCTTCAGAAGGCAGCCTTTCCTTTGATACTCAAACCAAATTTGCAGAACGAAGCAGCTCCTGATTCGTCAGGAGCTGTTCTATTCCACCATCGTAAACGAGGTGGTGGCTTTCATCCAGCAGATAGACGTGGTCGGCCACCTTACGAGTAATTTCAAGGTCATGGGTCGCCAGAACGATCGTTTTTTTCGCCTGCCCTTGGGCCTGAATAAACGCTGTCAACCAGGTAACTGTACGCGGATCCAGCCCCGCGCTGGGCTCATCGAATAACCAGACCTCCGGTTCCAGCGTCAGCAGCGAAGCCAGTGCCACTTTCTTCTTCTCCCCGCTCGAAAGCTGATAAGGCGCTCGCTCGCGTAATCCCTCGATATGCAGCTCCTGCAGGGCCAGTTCGACCCGCTGCTGCACCTCTTGCCTGGAGATATTCAACTGCAAAGGCGCAAAAGCCACTTCGTCAAGCACAGTAGGCAAGAAAAGTTGAACATCGCTGTCTTGAAACACCAACCCCACCCGCGAGCGGAAAGCAGTATTGAAAGCTTCATCGCCAAAGGCTGCTTCACTCAGAGGAGAACCCTGATAAGTGACACTCCCCGCTGCTGGAAAATATAATCCATCCAGAATCTTGAGCAGGGTGCTTTTACCGCAGCCATTCGCGCCTAATAAAACAACCTTTTCACCTTTTTGTATTTTCAGATTAATATTTTCCAGTGCCGGAGCGGAATTCTCATAATGATAATTAACGGCTTTCAGCTCGAAAAGAGGAACATTTGTGGATTCTGAAACATTCATCGAAATAATACCTTCTTTAGAAATAAATGACTTACCAATAGCGTTACGCAAAAATAAAAACGCCTACCATCACAAGCAGGCTGAAGATTAAAACTGAGGTATCCCACCAGTGCCATTCAAATTGATCGAGTGTGCGGGGATAGTGATGGTAGCCGCGCGACTGCATTGCCAGATAAACTTCACCGCTGAGCTGCAGCGATTTGCTCAGCAGCACGCCGCCGGTAGCGCCCAGTAAGTCGCGTTCCTCAGACCGCGGCAGGCGGCGCAGCAGGCGGCTCTTTCGGGCTGTGAACATGTCGTTGGCCTCGTGGAGTAACAGATGGATATACCGGTAAGTCATGGCCAGGATCAATACAATCACATCCGGCAGGTGCAGCACCCCCAGTGCCTTGAGCACGTCATTCCAGGGCGTGGTCAAGATAAGCAGCGTCGCCAGCGAAATGGAAGTGGTCACGCGCAAAAGCAGGAAAGCGGCCGAATTTGCGCCGGTTTGGGTGATCACGATCCCACCGGGCAGCGTCCACATAGCCGGACCGGGAGTGATAAACAACGCCGGCAGTGCGAGCAGGCTGGTAAAAACCAGTACCAACAGGCAAACCCTTTTGATGAAGGTGAACAACGAAATTTCGGAGAGGATCACTCCAACCAGGGCGGCCGCAAAGACCACAGCTAAAATCCATAATTGCCGGGCAGAACCCACCGCAATAAGAAAGAACAGGGCAGCGATCAGCTTGGCACGTGGATTGAAACCCTGCAGCAACCCTTTTTGCCGGGCGATGTGCTCGGCGAAAAGGGATTGTTCAAGCGTGTGGTTGATATCCTCCAGAGTGCGTTCGACGAAACTGCTTTGCACCAATTACTTCTCCTGCTGAATAACAACTTTATCGGGTAATTTCTTGCCCGTGGTGACCAGAAGGGAGAACAGCCAGACGACAATAGCAATCACGACTATGCCAACAGCAGCCGAGAGAATATATCCAAGGTTGGCGTTCCCCGATTGAGGTAGATCATAACCGGGTAATGGAGCAGACCAGAGATCAGATAATTTGGCCAGACCGGTGGGGATGAATTTCATCCCAAGACCAACAAATTGCTCGGTTCCCCACTCTCCCCAGGCGGTGCCGGGAGCCAGAAGTCCGATGGGGGACAGCACGATCAAAACGATCAGGATGATCCACAACGGGCGCAATCGAGCCAGGCCGCCAACTTCCGCAGGAGCTTGCTCTGTCTGGCTAAGCTGGAGCGCCGGCAGGTTGGCGCGCTGTAAATAAGCTACCACTGCTGCGGTGACAAGCGCCTCGACCACTGAGGCGATCAATGCATGCGGAATCACCATCGCCGGAATGGATACTGAGAGCGGGTAGGGTGCATATAGAGGAGTTCCATTGGCAGTATGGAAAAGAGCAGGTTGAATACCGAATTCTACGGCTGCGAAGAAGGAAGCCGTGGTCAATCCTGCCCAGGCGCCTAGTCCCCCTGCCCACAAACGACGTTTCGAGGTCAAAGCAGAGTTCTTTGTGATGGCATGATAAATGGCATAGCTCACGTAAGGCAAAACCACTGCCATGTTAAAACTGTTAGCGCTAAAAGAAAGGATGCCCCCATCACCAAAGAAAAGAGCCTGAATCAACAAAGCGATCGAGATCGCGATACAGGCGATATCCGGCCCAAGAATGATAGCGATCAGTGCACCGCCAACGGCGTGAGCGGTTGTTCCGCCGGGAATGGGCACATTGAACATCATCAGCACAAAACTGAAGGCGGCCAACAGTGCCACCAGCGGAGCAGTCTTTGCATTCAGTTTTTGGCGCAGCTTCATCACTCCGCGCACCCAGAAGGGCAGCACCAGAGCGAGCATAACCGCGCAGGTCACCGGACTCAGATATCCATCCGGAATGTGCATGGCTGTAGTGACCAGCCAACCCGCAAGCAAAACATAATAGAGTTTCATTCCTTTCGGAATGTCCTGCCAAAAATGTTTAGCCATTTTAAAACTCCGTCCAAAGTATAATCGCTGAAATGATTATAATTGCATATGCAAATCTTTGCATTCTGAATATGTCATTTTCCTTGATTTTCTAAAACTTTAAGATTATTAATCTTTTATTAGATGCGCGAAAATCGGCAAGGATAGTTTTTTCGCCTATGCTATAATCTTCAATTGAAGAATTTCCCCACATGAAGGGGTAGAGGTGACTATGGTTTTCAAATCAATTGCCCGCGTGATAGGTGGGGATTCCCACAAGCGAGAAATCGAAAAATCTGCGTTGATTGTGGATCAGATCAACGATTACGAAAAAGAATATGAAGCGCTTTCTGACGATGAATTAAAGGCGAAAACGATCGAATTCAAAGAACGCCTGTCTCAGGGCGAGACCCTGAATGACCTGCTGCCTGAAGCCTTCGCTGCAGTCCGTGAAGCCAGCAAGCGCACCATCGGCCTGCGCCATTACGATATCCAACTGATCGGCGGAATCGCCCTGCATCAGGGGAAAATTGCCGAAATGCGTACCGGTGAAGGGAAGACTCTGGTAGCCACGCTGCCGTTGTACTTAAACGCCTTAGCTGGTAAAGGGGCTCACCTGGTGACGGTCAACGATTATCTGGCTCGCCGTGATGCGCGTTGGATGGCACCCATCAATCAAGCTCTGGGTTTATCGGTAGGGGTGCTGCAATCCGCTGACCGCACCGAAAACGGACGTAAAGCCTTCTTGATCGACCTGGAGCGGACAAATTCCCGCGAAGACCTGAATCAATTGGCTTTGGTCGACCGGGCAGCAGCCTATCAAGCGGATATCACCTACGGTACCAACAGCGAATTCGGTTTCGATTATTTACGTGACAATTTGACCATGACTTTAGCCGAACGGGTACAGCGTGGGCATTATTATGCCATCGTCGATGAGGTCGATAATATCCTCATTGATGAGGCGCGTACTCCTTTGATCATTTCCGGCCCGGCCTCCGAAGACACAGAATGGTACGTCAAAATGTCTCAGGTGGTACGCCAGTTGCTGCCTGAAGATTATGAAGTGAACGAAAAAGACCGCCAGGTCTCTCTCACCGAGGTCGGCGAGGTGCATGTCGAAGCGATCCTGGGATTATCCATTCGCGACCCAGAACGACCTGAAGACATTACTCCTGAACAGGCGCGCATGTTGGGCTATCTGGAGCAAGCCTTACGGGCTCAGCATCTATATCACCGCAATAAAGATTACCTCGTGCAGGGCGGCAAGGTCATTATCGTGGATGAGTTTACCGGCCGCTTGATGCCCGGACGGCGCTGGTCGGAGGGACTGCACCAGGCCATCGAAGCCAAGGAAAACGTCAACATCGAACCGGAAAACGTCACCTATGCTACTGTGACTATTCAAAATTACTTCCGCATGTACGAAAAACTGGCCGGCATGACCGGTACAGCCATTACAGAAGCGGAAGAGTTTTATAAAATTTATAAACTGGACGTCTTACCCATCCCCATGAACCTGGAATACCTGGCCATGCGCGATGATTCCCCCTTAAAGCTGGTCGAAAAGAAAGATCCGCAGAACTATCCGATCCAGTATTATATTCACCGCAATGAGCACGATGCTGCACCAGTATTCTGGCGGCGCCAGGATTATCCCGATTTAGTCTACCGCACAGAAGAAGGCAAGCTGCGTGCGATTACAACCGAAGTGATGCACTATTATGTCATGGGCCAGCCGCAGTTGGTTGGCACGACCTCGGTGGAGCATTCCGAGCGCTTATCACAGCGTTTTGGCGCCGAATTGCTGCGCCGTCTATCGCAGGTGATTATCCTTCGCGACGCCTGGGTGGAACATTTCAACAAATCACCGGAAATCGAAATAACTGAATTGGCCAGTTTGAACAAACCGATCCAGGACCTGAACACCAACGAATTACGCCAACTTTCACGCCAGGCCGGAATGGCTTCGTTCAACCTCGATGATCCAGAGAACATGAAGCGCTTGCTGACTCTGCTCGATCTGGATGAGAACCACCAGGAACGATTGAACAGCATTCTGCAAGGCGGCATTCCGCATCAGGTGCTGAACGCGCGCAAGCATGATGAAGAATCGCAGATCATCGCGCGCGCCGGCGGCTACGGCATGGTGACCATCGCTACCAATATGGCCGGTCGTGGTGTGGATATTAAATTGGGCGGCGAACTCAGCGAAGAGGTCACTGCCGATGTCATCCGCGTGCTTGAAGGCGCCGCAGTGGCTGATCCGTACAGCATGTCGAATGAGGAGCGCCGTCAGGCATTATTAAAGCTTTCCATCGAGCAATACGGCGTCTACGAAGAATCGGTAAAAGCCTTTTTGAACTATTTTACCGATATGGAAAAAGTGCGCGAATTGGGTGGTCTGCACGTGGTCGGTTCTGAACGGCATGAAGCCCGCCGTATCGATAATCAATTACGCGGCCGTGCTGCCCGCCAGGGAGACCCCGGCTCCTCGCGCTTCTATCTTTCTCTTGAAGACGAATTAATGCGGCTGTTCGGCGGCGTGCAAATGGAAAATATCATGAACCGCCTGCGCGTGGATCAAAGCCTGCCTATCGAGAGCGGTATTCTGGGGCGCATGGTCGAACAGGCCCAGGAACGCGTTGAAGGCAGCAATTTTGACATGCGTAAACATTTGCTTGAGTACGATGATGTGCTGAATGCCCAGCGCAAACGCATATACGGTGAGCGCGACCGCGCCCTCTCCAAGGAAGAACTGCACGAAGATGTCATCGACATTTTAAGGACCGAATTACAAGAACGTATCCCGATTGCTTTGAAAGATGAAGAAGGTCCCTGGAAACTGCTGGCGTATCTGGATGAAGTGCAGCCCTCCATGGTCTTTGAGCAGGAGGACGTCCGTGTCCCCTCGTATACATTGCACCTGGTGGTCGATGAATTGACCAATCGCCTGAATAGTAAACAGGCCGGGAAGGGTGTGAAAGATGTGCTCCTCGACCTGGTCGGCGAAGCACTGGATACCGAAGAAGAACACATCCTTTCCACTTCTCAGACTTTGCTCGAAAAGACGCGCGCTTCTGCGGAGCAAATCCTGGCGGAACGTATGGACACGCTGGATACCTATTTTGAAGGTATGCAAAGCGGTGAGGAAGAAGGCGCTCAACCGCGCCGTCCGCAAGAAATGCTGGATGAACTCTCAAACCTGGTTCGCACCCAACTTCACCTGTCCGCCGATCAATTGCGCCGCTTACCGGCTGCCGACGATGATGTAAAAGATGCTTTGAGTGCACAAATCTCCTCCGGGCTTACTCTGCTGGCCTTGACGCGTATCATCGGCGCTTTCGAAAGGCGTCTGGATGAAAGCCTGGAGATTCGTCCGGCTCAGTTAATCGATCTTGATTGGACTGAAATTCAGAGCGGCCTTATGCAGGCGATGAAATCCGATTTGCAGAAACGCCATGAAACTTTAGTGGCTGCCAACGGACCGATCGGCCAAAACATCGATGCTCTGCTCTCTCGCATTGACCCCGGCAGCCTGGATGAAGATGATTTAGTGGATATGCTCATGAACATGCCGGTGGGGAACCGCATGGCTATCGACCCGCGCACCCATCAACGTGTCGTGCGCAGGGTAACGCTGTTGACCTTTACCTTTCTGGCCGCCAAACTACAGCAGGATACATCGAGCGAAGAAATCACCCGTCTTATCCTCAATCACCTCGAAGACGTTCAGGAACAGCTTGAAGTCGTATGGGGAAAAATGGAATTCGAGCGCTTCCGCCTGACCGATCTGCCAATCTCACAGTTGGATGAGAAAATCCAGCAATCTCTGCTCGATGCATTCGGAGCGGAACGTCTGGAAGCCCTGCAATCACAAAAATTAGATACCCTTTCTGAACAAGAAAGTGAACAATTAGCCGCCATTCTGGGGCGCCGCATCCAAAACGGCATTTACCGGCATATTCTGGTTTCTGTGATCTCTGAGCTCTGGGTGGACCATTTGACCAAAGTGGATTCACTGCGTGTTTCTATTGGCCTGGAAGCCTTCGCCCAGCGCGATCCGCTGGTGCAATACAAGGGTCAGGCTTCAGAGATGTTTAAAGAGCTGCTCAGCGAAATCCGCGCCGGAGTCATCAGCCGTATGTTTATCTTCCAACCGCGCCGGGCTGCCGGTTCCAGCAGTGAAGAACGGGCGATCCCTGCCGCCACCATTATTGCCGCCGCCCCGAGTGAGGAAGCCCCCGATCAGAAAAAGAAACGCAAGCGTCATTAAAAGCGGCAAATATGGAATTAAAACCCTTTAAACTCGAACGCTACTTTGCAGAATATGAATTCAGCATGAAATATCTGCTGTGCTGTTCTGACTGCGAATCGCTGACGATATCCGACCTACTCAAACTGGAACCAGATGCCGCGGAACGCTTTCAGCAGCACTGGCTGGGCTACACTGAATCAACCGGGGCTTTATCACTGCGCAAGGAGATTACCCGGTTGTACCCCGGCATTTCCCCTGAACAAATTCTTGTCCATTCCGGAGCGGAAGAAGCGATCTTTCTCTTCATGAACGCACTGTTAAAAAAAGGTGACCATATCATTGTCCATTGGCCCTGCTACCAATCGTTATTCGAGGTAGCGCAAAGCCTTGGCGTGGAAGTGACCTTCTGGCGCGCCCACGAAGAAACCGGCTGGGCGCTCGACCTGGACGAACTCAAAGCAGCCATCCGACCCAACACGCGAGCCATTGTGATCAATACACCGCACAACCCCACTGGCTACCTGATGCCGCGTGCGGAATACCTCGCTCTCAACCAGTTTGCGCTTGAACACACCATCGTCCTCTTTTCGGATGAGGTCTACCGCGAATCGGAATACTCTGAGGCAGACAGGCTGCCGTCCGCCGGTCAGATTAATCCGCTAGCGGTGTCGCTTGGAGTCGTCTCCAAGACTTACGGCTTGCCAGGGCTGCGCATTGGTTGGGTAGCCACACAAAACCAGGATATTTACCAGCGCATGGCAGCCTTAAAAGACTACACCAGTATTTGCAACAGCGCACCCAGCGAATTTTTGGCCGAGTTGGCGCTGCGCCACCGCGAAGCGCTGGCTGCCCGCAACCTCGAGATCATCCGCAGCAACCTGGGTATTTTGGACGCTTTCTTTGCCAAGCATGCTGGCCTTTTCAGCTGGGTAAAACCACTGGCAGGGCCCATCGCTTATCCTAAATTCCACGGCGCCAGCGTAGAGGCCTTTTGCCACGATCTGGTCACCCGGCAAGGAGTTTTGTTGTTGCCGGGAACTCTATACGGAGATGGCAGCAATCATTTTCGCATCGGCTTTGGACGAAAGAATATGCCCGAAGCTGTCAGTCAATTAGAAGCCTATTTATCTATTGACAAATACGAAAACTTGGATAATCATTAAGCAAAAGTTGATGTAACCTAAATTCCTAATTCTTGTATCGTCAATTGTTCCATGATATACTTAGGTATCAAGTTGAATGTGCTCTTGAAGTGAATTCGGTTTGTCTGAATTAAATTCTATCCAGCAAACAATCTCCCTACAAAAACAATTGATTAAATCGACTAACCCCTGCTTTCGCGGGGTAAAAAACTCTCATATTCTAAATTCATGGATTCTATATAAATGAAAATAACTGAAATGGAAGACGCCTCCCTGGCTTCGCTACGCCAAATTGCCGAAGGTATGAATATACCTAATGCTAAGCGGCTCAAGAAAGAGAATTTGATTCTCAATGTGCGCCGGTTTGAAGCAGAACAGGAAGGACTCGAAGTCAGGGGTGGGGTTTTAGAAATCACTCCCGAAGGTGTAGGCTTTTTACGCACCAACTATTCTGTAGGGCCCGATGATGTATATGTGTCTCAGGCGCAATTGCGCCGTTACGATTTACGCATGGGTGACTTTGTCATGGGTGTCGTACGCCCGCCGCGCGACGCCGAAAGGCATTATGGTTTGCTGAAGGTAGAATCAATCAACATGCTGACCCCCGATGAGATACACGACCGGCCCTCCTTCGAGAACCTGGTGCCAATCTTCCCGGAAAAACGCTTCGATCTGGAGACGGACCGCTCAGTCCTTTCTTCTCGTCTGATTAATCTGATTGCCCCAATTGGCCGCGGTCAACGCGGTATGATCGTATCCCCACCAAAAGCCGGCAAGACCACCATTTTAAAGCAACTGGCCAACTCCATCTCGGCCAATAACCCTGACGTCCATCTCATCATCGCCCTGATTGGCGAACGCCCTGAAGAGGTCACGGATATGGATCGTTCTGTGGATGCCGAAGTGGTTGCCTCGACCTTCGACGAACCAGTCAATTCACACGTTCGCACCGCAGAGATTGCCCTTGAGCGCGCCAAGCGCTTGGTGGAGATCGGACGCGATGTGGTAATATTAATGGATTCGCTGACCCGGTTGGCACGGGCGTATAACCTGGTAGTCAACCCGTCAGGAAGAACGTTGTCAGGCGGTATGGATCCATCAGCGCTGTATCCCCCCAAGAAATTCTTTGGGGCAGCTCGTAACATCGAGGGCGGCGGCAGTCTGACAATCATCGCGACAGCCCTGGTAGACACAGGGTCGCGCCTGGATGATGTGGTTTATGAAGAGTTCAAAGGGACGGGTAACATGGAATTGCATCTTTCCCGCCGCTTGCAGGAACGCAGAATTTTCCCGGCAATCGACCTCGAACGTTCGTCCACACGGCGAGAGGAACTTTTGCTCGGCCCCGACATTTTGCAGCGAGTCTGGTTAATGCGCCGCATGTATTTACAAATGATCGGAACACCTCCCCAGGGTGCAGGTATGGATCCAGCTGTGGCGACCGAAGCTATTTTACAGAAGATCGCCAGAACCAAGAATAATCAAGAATTCCTGGAGAGCTTGACGGAGGATCAGTGAGTTCAAAAAAATTGACTCCAGAAGAACCTACCCCAAAAGTGGTAAAAACTTCTTCTAAAAAGAGTTTCCCGTGGGTAGCAGTGATTTCCTGGAGCGTAACTGGTTTATTAGTTGGTGTACTGCTGCTGGTTCTTTTTCAAAGATCGCTTTTTACACAGGCTGTTGCGACACCAGGTGCGATCGAATCCACACCAACTCCGCTCTCCATCGATTTACCCCCCATCCCGACTACCTCCTCCAGTGGACCTGTCGCTATCGGTCGTGACCCCAACCTTGACACAAATGTTCCGGATGGCGTACGCCAGGCGGTGGTTCATTATACGGTTGTCGCCGGGGATTCAATTTTCAGTATCGCCAAACAATTCAATTTAAAGCCCGAAACGATTTTATGGGCTAACTACAATTACTTTCAAGATGTAGCTACAACGGTCATCAGCATCGGGTGGGTATTATCCATTCCTCCTACAGACGGTATTCTTTATAAATGGAAAGATGGGGACAGCTTGACCAAAGTCGCCGATCAATACGGCGTCGATCAAGCGAATATTATCAGTTGGCCATCCAATCATCTCGAAATTGGTAATCCGAAGATCTCAACCGGCTCATTGGTGATGATTCCAGGCGGATCTCGCCCCCTGACGTCATGGATACAGGTCGTGGCTTACGCGCCAAAATCTGGAGTGACTCGGGTAGTGGCTGGACCAGGCGGCTGCCAGGTGCCGGACGGCGGGCCAGTCGGCTCTACGGCTTTTATCTGGCCAAGCTTGAATCATTACCTTTCGGGTTACGATTTCACCAGTTATCATGAAGGCATCGATATTGCTGCCGGTACCGGCGACGCAGTCTGGGCTTCTGATAATGGTACGGTAGTCTATGCTGGCTGGAATTCATCCGGTTACGGTAACATGGTCATGATCGACCATAACAACGGTTACGCCACTTTGTACGGCCATCTTAGTGCAGTTTACGTTCAGTGCGGAAACTTTGTTTATCAAAGTACGCCGATTGGCGCAGCAGGTGCTACTGGTAACACGACTGGTCCTCACATCCACTTTGAGGTGCGTTATAACGGCGGGTTCATCAACCCCTGGACCGTGCTCCCCTAAATAGATACTTAATGCTGATTAATCCCCGATTTCTTTTTTTTTGAAACCGGGGATTTTTATTTTTACAATACGCTAGGAGGATCGGCTGTAAGTTCCACCTGTACATTCCGGGGTGACCAGGTGTTCAAGGGATGTTCATTAAGGAATGGGTAAAATTTCCGGCCGCGGAGCAGAATCTGCCAACGGTATATCCCGGCCATGCGCGAATAAAAACAGGGTACCGGGCCGATCATTTCCAGATGCTGCGGTCGTATCCACTGGCGGAATTTATCACCGATTTCCCCGGCTGCCTGTTCCACGGAGGCGGCTTGTGCAGCGCGAAATTCAATACGCAGCAACCGTGAGAAGGGCGGATAATCGGTCTTTTGGCGCAGCGCCAACTCTTCTTCATAAAAACCATCCAGGTCATGCAGCGAAGCATAACGGATAGCATAATGCTCCGGGTGAAACGTCTGAAAAATAACCTTACCCCCCTTGCTGCTGCGTCCTGCCCGCCCTGCCACCTGACAAAGAATCTGGAACGTGCGCTCATTGGCACGAAAATCGGGTAAGTTAAGGCTGACATCAGCCAGGACTACCCCCACCAGAGTCACCAAGGGTAAATCGAGACCTTTCGCGAGCATCTTGGTGCCGATGAGAATATCCGCACGATGCTGGGTGAAATGATCCAGGATCAGGTCATGCGCCCCCTTGAACCGTGAAGTATCGGCATCCCAGCGTAATACCCTCGCCCCTGAGAATTCTTGAACGATGGTTTTTTCAAGACTTTCGGTGCCCAGCCCAAACTGGCGGATATTCGGCCCGCCGCACTCCGGGCATTTTTTGGGCATCTGCCGGCGATATCCGCAGATATGGCAGAGAAGAACATCGGCCTGGGCGTGAAAGGTCATCTGTGTGCCGCAGCGCGGACAGCGCACCACGTAGCCGCAATCCCGGCAAAAGACGTAAGTGGCAGAGCCGCGGCGGTTCAAAAAGAGAATGGCCTGCTCATTTTGCTGCAAAACCTGAGTCAGCGATTGGCGCAAGGAAGCGCTTAAAACCGATCGATTGCCCGCTTTTAGCTCCGTCCGCATATCTACCACCTGCACAGGAGGTAAAGACAACGTTCCAGGATCGGACGGGGAATCTGCTGATTGGGAACCGTGCGCCAGAATGCGGTCAGGAAGACGGAGTTCATGCCATTTTTCACGGCGGGCACGATAAATCTGTTCCACGTTGGGTGTAGCCGAACCCATCACGAGGGGAACATCGGCCACGCGGGCATAGGAGAGTGCACTTTCGACTGCTGAATAATGCGGGTGAAGATCATCTTGAAAATAAGATTCGTCGTGGCATTCATCGATCACGATCAGTCCCAAATTCGGCACAGGCGCAAATAGGGCACTGCGTGCCCCCACCACCACCGTCAGCGCGCCGCTGCGGATGCGCCGCCAGGTATCGTAACGTTCTCCCGGCGATAAGCGTGAATGGACCAACGCTACCTTTCCGGGAAAGCGGGCAAGAAATCGCCGTACAGTTTGTGGGGTGAGCGCAATTTCAGGAACCAACACGATGGCTTGCTTCCCCTGCGCCAGGGCTGCTTCCACAGCACGCAAATAGATTTCGGTCTTTCCTGACCCTGTCACACCCACCAATAAATTCAGTTTTGGAGAAGCGCCGACCGCGAATTGAGTTTCCAGCACTTGCCAGACCGCGGCCTGACCGGGGGTTAAAACAGGTACGCGTTCCAGAGGCAAGTTCATTTCTCGCAGGGGGTCGCGCCAGAATTCGCCTTCTCCAAGCGAGATCAGATTCATCCCGGCTAATGCGTGGATATCGGCAGCATTGGCACCGGTTTCCGCATAGACCATCGAAACATCCACTGGACCTTTTTCTTGAGCCAGTAAATTTAGCACCGCCTCACGGCGAGATAAAACCGCGGCGGTTGGTTTCCGTCCGGAGGTAGGGCCGCGTAAGTTCCGCAAGGCTCCATCCTCCGGGAGGCTCAGAGCAGCGGTGCGAATCTGGCGGGAGTGAATCGAAGGGGGCAGCAGCACCGGTTCAGTGCTGACCAGGCCGCCTTTGACCAGTCCGGTCAGGCTTTCACGCCATCTCACGTGGGGCAGCGCTGCATCCAATTGGCGTCCGCGCATCTCTTTGTTTTTTTGCAGTAATGCCACAATTCGCAGTTGCAGAGGCGTCAGCCCTTGTTCCACTGCTGGCGCAGGGAGAAGCCTGACGAGCGTATCGACGTGCTGGCTCAAACCCGGCGGGAGCATTAGATCCAGATATTCCGAAAGCGAAGCCAGATTCTGCTCGGCCATGTTCTTTGCCAGTAGAATTTGCAGTGGGGACACCACCGGCAGCGGGACGACCAATCCGCTCACCTCCTTGATTTCAGGAACTGAAGGTTCTTCGATCGTGTTGAGGACAATCCCCTGGGCAATTTGCTTCCCGAACGGCACGGTCACCAATGAACCTGCCTGCACCCGCCCCTGCAGCGCCGGCGGCAGTTGATAATCGAATGTTCCGGAAAGTTGGGCGATATTTACCGCCACCCGCACATAAATTGACATGATTTTCGCTTAGTTGGAGGTGCGGCTGATCGCTGCAGCCCCGTAACCGACGACCTGAGATTCATCGTGAGTAGACTCAGCTGATGTGCTGTGATGCAGCAGGGTTACCGTATCTGCCCCAAGTGCTTTCGCTGCCCACAGAATCACCGCCACAGCCCCTGACCCGCAGGCGAAGCCGGTATTTTCTCTTTCCGCCTGCAGCACTCCTTCCGGCGATAAAGCCTGGATCTGCGCCAGCATATGTTTATCCAGAATCTCAGCCTGATCGAGGGTAAAGAAATGCGAAAGATCAGTGCTGGCAACCAGCAATACCTTCTTTCCGCGAATCAATTCAGCCAGGATGGTGCCAAATTGCTGCAGACTGGTGGGGTCTTCTGAGCGTACCATAATGGGGAGCAGGCTGAAAGGGTTCGCCAGAGCACATTGCAGGAAAGGCAGTTGAATTTCGAGCGAGTGCTCAGGATCATTGGCAACGGCGACAATATTGATGCCGGCCTGTTCCTGAACCATCGTTTGCAATCGCTCCAGCAGGTCGACATCCACCGGCACATTTCCCAGTGGTGTGCCGTATATGGCATGAGCCGAGGTGATGAATGGGTATGGCAAGTACTCGTGCAGCGGTGAGGCAATCACGACCAGATCATAACTTTTTCCCTGCACACAGGCATAACTGTAACCGGCGGTTGGTCCAGAGTAAGCATATCCGGCATGCGGAGAAACCAGACCAATCAGCTCACCAGGAACCTGGGCAGGATGCGCGCGTTCCATAAACCCATTAACCTGGGCGCGCAGCTTTTTTTCATCACCGGAGTACCACGAACCGGCAATTGGCGAAGGACGAATCTTTTGTATAGCGGTCATAGACATTTCCTTTGAACTTCTCTATTATACAGGCCAGTGCTGGTACTGACAAAAAAGGAATCCTTTTAGTTAAGGATTCCTTATCTGATCTATTGGGGAAACGCTATTGTTGTAAGAAGTTCCACGGATCTTCGTAGCCGCCGTCTTTGCGCAGTTCAAAGTGCAAGTGCGGGCCAGTGGAATTCCCTGTGGTTCCCAGCAAGGCCACTTCTTGACCCCTGGCGACCGATTCCGCGCAACTCACCAGAATGCGGTCGAGGTGACCATAAACGGATTGCCAGCCGCCACCGTGATCGATAATGAGCAGATTGCCGTAGCCGTTATTGTTCCAGCCGTCATATACAACCACACCATCGTCTATTGCATAGATCGGATTATCCAATTTACCGGCGATATCGATGCCATGATGAATGGAAGTGTAATCATACCCCGAAAGATAATGGAGGGTCGTCGGCCACAGGTAAGGAGCACCGGTACCCACCGCGCCTTCGGTGATCTTCCCGCAAAAACCATCACCAAAACTGGTCGACTCTGCCGGCGTATCCCGGGTGATTTGGGGCATCCAGTCTATGGAGCCGCCGTCGCCGTTCGGGATAAAGAGCATGGTTCCGGCTTTGATATTCGGTAATGACCAATCACCCAGAGTGGTTGCGTCCAGATGGTTCCCGGGCCAATCGACGATCACCTGAGGGGAGACGTTATAATATTTGGCCACACCGTTGAGACCATCTCCATTTTGCCATTCGTAGACCACCCCATTTTCAGGAGGAATATTGATGACGAGACCAGGAACCAGGTTATCGGGGATACCGCCCAGGATGTAGCGGTTTGCCCAGAGTAGAGATTCCGGTTTTAGTCCATAGGCATCGGCAATGCCAAAAAGAGTATCTCCTTCTTTTACGGAGTAAGTGGAAACATCCGTTCTTGGTTTTGAAGGCAGGTTGGTCAAAAGCTGTGCCTGCCGTCCAATCCCAAAGCTGCTCTCCAGAGCAGCCGTTTTGGAACTATCCACTGCCACCGTCGATATAGGCAAAAAGGTGGATTCGGTAGTGGGTGTACCGGCCAGAGCCACAGCCGTTGCAGGTGTGCTCTTCAAGAAGTATTTTCCCATGACCCAGACGATTACCAGCACAAAAACAACAGCCAACACACCGGTAATGACTCTCAGAGTTGTTTCACCCAAACCGAGCAGTAAGAGTCGGTCCCACACTTTGCCCCATTCGAAACGAAAGGATTCTTTTTGTTCTTTTTCTATTTCTGCCGGGCGTTCATCCTCGGGATGAGGTCCCGGATTTGAAGTCGGAGTAAGATTCATTTTTTATTTACCTCAGAAGCGCATCATATCAGATATGTCAAGGGTGGTCAAGCGGGTTGCGAAGGGCCTAAATGGCGTTCGAGTCAGTCTGATTTGTTTTTCTCTTCCTCAGAATTTATTAATTCTTTATCAGAACTTCCACCCCCGACCTTGCTTCGCTTGACTCGGTTTTTTACGCATGGTATGATTATTGGCAACGTTTTAGCACTCTCAAGCATCGAGTGCTAAAGGGAAAAAATGGACGAATTAAGTGAACGGCAACGATTAATCCTTTCGCTGGTTATCCACGAGTACGTTCGCACCGCCGCACCGGTGGCCTCGAAGCACATGGTGGAGCAGTACAATCTGGGTTTCAGCTCTGCCACTGTACGTAATGAACTGGCCGAACTGACCGAGAAGGGTTACCTGCGCCAGCCCCATCTTTCAGCGGGGCGTGTCCCAACCGAAAAAGGCTACCGTTTGTTTGTTGGAAATCTCGTAGGGGATATCGAGCTGCCGGAATCCATGCGGCGGACAATCAGCCACCAGTTCTATCAGATGCGCCAGGACGTCGAACAGTGGACCAGTCTGGCTGCTTCGGTACTGGCTCACCAATCGCGCGGCGCTTCTTTGGTTACGGTTCCCCATCCCGACCAGGCACATTTCAAACACATGGAATTGATCGGCTCGCGAGGCCGCCAGGTACTGATGGTGCTGGTATTGATGGGTGGAGAGATATTGCAGCATCTGGTCATGTTGGCCGAACCTGTAAGTCAAGACCGTCTCTCCGAAGTGGCCGATATGCTCACGCACATTCTCAATAACCAGACCGTGGCACAAATAAAAAGTCTCTCTCTTAAATTGGAGGGGCTCGAAGAAGAAATCTTTACGATGGTGATCGGTGAAATGCAGCAGGCAGATTCATTGGTATCCGGTGAAGTGGTATTAGACGGACTTACCAACGTACTGGCAGAACCAGAATTTTCCGGGTCGGAAGAAGCGCGGAAAGCCCTGCGTGTACTCGAAGAAAAACCAATGTTACAACACCTGCTCTCGCAAACGATCTTGAATAACCCGACCGATAACGGAGTGCAGGTTTTGATCGGCGGTGAAGGTATCTGGGACTCACTCAGCCAGTGTTCGGTAGTGCTGGCACGCTATGGAACTCCTGGATTGTCAACCGGTACGCTGGGAGTCCTAGGCCCAATGCGTATGCCATACGGGCGGACAATTTCCATTGTACGTTTTCTCTCAGGGTTATTAAGCGATCTGGTCAATGACACAATGGTCGAATAAACCTGATCGATAGAGGTGATTATGACTGAAGATGAAAATAAACCTATAGAAGAAGATTCCACACTCACTTCGGCTGAAAAAGCCGAAAGGGCAAAAACGAAAGAGAAGAAAAGTGATGGCTCCTCGCATATTTCTCACCGCGAACATGAAGCTCTTAAAGAGGAACTGGCTAAATGTCAATCAGAGAGCAAAGTCAATCTAGACGGTTGGCAGCGTGAACGCGCGGAATTTTCCAATTATAAGAAACGCATCGACCGTGAGAGCATCTCTCTCAATCAGACGATCACCGGGTCGGTGATTAAAAAGTATCTGGTCATTCTCGACGATCTGGAACTGGCATTGAAGTCCAGACCTACCAGCGGTGACGGAGCTACCTGGTCCAATGGTATCGAATTGATCGTGCGTAAATTACAGACCATTTTGGATTCCGAAGGGATCGAACGCATCAATCAAAATAGAGTACCCTTCGACCCTAATTTACACGAAGCGATCTCAAATGAAGACAACCCCGATTTTGCCAGCGGGGAAGTGATCGAAGTTGTCCGCCAGGGTTATAAACTTGGCGACCGAATACTGCGCCCTGCCATGGTACGGGTAGCACAATAATCAGGAGAAATTATGGGAAAAATCATTGGTATCGACCTGGGAACAACGAACTCGGTCGTCGCAGTTATGACGGGCGGCGAACCATTCGTTATTCCATCTGCCGAGGGGGAACGGTTGGTTCCCTCAGTCGTGGCAGTCAATAAAAATCACGAGCGCATCGTGGGGCGTCAGGCACGGAACCAGGCTATTGTGAACGCCGAAAATACAATCTTTTCGATTAAGCGGTTCATGGGACGCAAATTCAGTGATCCTGAAGTACAGACCACGATCAGCCGCGTACCTTACAAAGTCACAGCAGCCGGTAATGGCGATGTGCGTGTGGTCATGGATGGCAAAGAATACAGCCCTCCCGAGGTCAGTGCCATGATCCTGGGTAAATTAAAGACAGACGCCGAAGCTTATCTTGGCGAGACTGTCACTCAAGCAGTCATCACCGTCCCGGCCTATTTCAACGATGCTCAACGCAACGCTACCAAAGACGCCGGCAAAATCGCCGGTCTGGAAGTGCTGCGCATTATCAATGAACCGACCGCATCCTCCCTGGCTTATGGGTTGGATAAGAAAAAGAACGAAGTCATCGCTGTCTACGATTTAGGCGGCGGAACCTTCGATATTTCAGTATTGGACGTCGGCGACGGCGTCTTCCAGGTACGCTCCACCAACGGTGATACCTTCCTGGGCGGTGACGATTTCGATCAACGCATTATGGATTACCTGATCGAAGAATTCAAACGCAGCAACGGCATTGATCTCCACGCTGACCGGCAAGCCTTGCAGCGCTTGAAGGAAGCCGCAGAGAAAGCCAAAATTGAGCTTTCGACCGTGCAGCAGACCGAAATTAATCTGCCCTATATTACAGCGGATGCCTCCGGCCCCAAACATCTGGTATTAAACCTGACCCGCTCCAAATTGGAGCAGTTGACAGGCGATTTGATACAGCGCACCCTCGAACCCATCCGTCATGCACTCTCTGACGCCGGGTTAAAAGCCAGCGATATCAATGAAGTGGTGCTGGTCGGCGGAATGATCCGTATGCCAGCCGTGCAGGAAGCTGTCAAACGCGAGTTTGGCCGCGAACCGCACAAGGGCGTCAACCCGGATGAAGTCGTCGCAATCGGCGCTGCCATTCAGGGGGGCGTGTTGGGCGGTGAAGTCAAAGATATCTTGCTGTTGGATGTCACTCCTCTTACCCTATCGGTCGAGACCTACGGCGGCATTTCCACCCCCATCATCGAACGCAACACCACCATCCCCACCCGTAAGAGTCAGGTTTTCTCCACGGCATCTGATGGTCAGACTCAGGTTGAAATTCACGTACTGCAGGGCGAACGACCCATGGCAGGCGATAACAAGTCGTTAGGGAAATTCATTCTGGACGGCATCCCTTCCGCACCGCGCGGAATTCCACAGATCGAAGTGACCTTCGATATCGATGCCAACGGCATCATCAATGTGACCGCTTTGGACAAGGCCACCAACCGCAGCCAGCATATAACCATCACTGCTTCCAGTGGTCTGAGCGAATCTGAAATTCAGAAGATGAAGACCGAAGCCGAAGCGCATGCCGAAGAAGACCGCCTGCGCAAAGAATTGGTCGAAACCAAGAACACAGCCGAAAACACCATCTACACCGGCGAAAAGATGCTCAAAGAGGCCGGCGATAAGATTCCTGCCGAGCTAAAGAAGGAAGTAGAAGACGGTGTGGCTGCTGTGCGCACTGCCGTGAGCAGTGAGAACAACGAAACCATTCACAGCGCTACGGATGCCTTGAATCAGAGCATCCAAAAAATTGGAGCCGCCATGTACGCCAAGTCAGAACCAGCAGCCGAAGGACCTCAAGAAGGTCAGCCTGAAGGTGGTGCTGCCGGTGAACCTGGAGGGCCAGCCAATGGGAATCAAGCGCCCGGTGGAGACCCCGGTGATGTGGTCGACGGTGATTTCAAATCCGTTTAATTCACGGGCAGGAAAAAGTATCTAACAGGCCGGGACGTTTTGAAGAGGTCTTCAAAGCGTCCGCCTGTTTTTGGTTTAGTGAAATCAAGGGTAAATTCGAGTGACAACGCAACGTGATTATTACGAAATATTGGGTGTCTCGCGCAGTGCCTCGGCGGATGAGCTGAAAACCGCTTTCCGCAGCCTGGCGCGTAAGTTCCACCCCGATGTAAACAAAGAACCTGACGCAGAAGAAAAATTCAAAGAGATCAACGAAGCTTACGCAGTCCTCTCTGACCCTTCCAAACGTCAGGCCTATGATCAATACGGCCATGCCGGAGTCAACAATACTGGCGGCGTACCGGATTGGTCGAACATGGATTTCGCGGATATCTTTGGCGAATTCTTTGGTTTTGCCACCGGGAACTCGCGACAACGGCAAAACTCTCCGCGGCGCGGCGCTGACCTGAGCTATCAGGTGGTGCTGACGTTCGAGGAATCCATTTTTGGTGTCGATAAAGAGATCGAGATTACCCGCGACGAAGTTTGTTCCACCTGCAAAGGCAAAGGCGCTGAACCCGGTACATCCGTGACCCGCTGCCCTACCTGCAACGGCCGCGGCGAAGTCCGCCAGGCACATCAAACTTTTTTGGGCTCGATGGTTCAGGTCGTCACCTGCCCCACCTGCAACGGCCGCGGCGAGATCATCTCTACACCTTGCCATACCTGCCGCGGACGCGGCTTGGAGCGCAAAACAATCAAAAAGACGGTTTCAATCCCGGGCGGTGTCGATAACGGCACTCAGATGCGTTTGGGCGGCGAAGGCCAACCTGGTGTGAATAACGGGCCGAACGGCAACCTTTACATTGAAATTCACGTCAAGGCACACAAGTTTTTCCACCGCAAAGGCAACGATTTGCTGCTGGACTTAAATATCAATATCGCTCAGGCCGCTCTTGGCGCTGATATTGATGTGCCCACCATTGACGGCACCGCCAAATTAAACATCCCGGCAGGTACGCAGCCGGGAAAAGTCTTCACTTTACGCGGCAAAGGCAGCCCCAATGTGCAATCCAGCGGCAAGGGGGATGAGCTGGTAATCATCAATGTGGAAACACCCACCCGTCTGAACCCGGATCAGCGTAAATTATTCGAACAACTGGCGGCGACGCTGGGGACGGAAGTCCGGCCGCAGGAAAAAAGTTTTATGGATCACCTCAAGGAGGTACTCGGTGGCTGATGCAAAATGGCTGGAAATTTCACTGGAAGTTGACGGCGAACTGGCCGAAGCAGTTGCCGAAGTGCTTGACCGCTTTACCACCGGCGGCGTGGTCGTTGAAAGCGGCGTAGCCTATATGGACGATGAAGATCAGGGCACACCTTCCGGACCGGTAAAGGTATTTGGTTATCTGGTTATCGATGCCAATATCGAAGAGAACCGCCGCCGGTGGTAAAGC